>Ga0315906_10000476_pt1 | contig 64164 bp, 53 predicted proteins | sample LakEriMetagenome_4_FD_203526 | JGI IMG/M metagenome (GOLD analysis project Ga0315906, IMG submission 203526) | Freshwater fungal communities from buoy surface, Lake Erie, Ohio, United States - Buoy 2 MA122 | ecosystem: Environmental > Aquatic > Freshwater > Lake > Lake biofilm | place: USA... | reverse complement strand
TCCTTGAGTAGGGACCGGTTTCGAGATTGGTGGCAAAATCGGTGGATTTCTGAAAGGAGTAGATCACCTCCAGCGAGTCTGAATCGATAAGCATCACATCCTCGAAGCCGAACAGCGTGGCGGCACGCGAGAACAGCTTGTGGAACTTCTGATGGGCGGCACCGTAAGTCGATTTGTCGCCTGGCGCCGATTCGAGAGCCTGCTTCTTCAGATAGGGGGCTGGGTTTGCGGCGATGTAATGGTACTGAAGGTAGGTTTCGACCGGGTCGGTTGGCAAATACTGAGCCAGTTGGGGAGTGCCGTCGACCACCTTGGTCAGGCCCGGAAGAAAGGTTTTCGAGTAGAAATCCGACAGCGCTTGTTGCTGGTTGGCATCCACTTTCGCTGAGGTCTTGAGTTCGCGGTACGCCGCCCGGAGTTCCACCATACCGGCAAGGCAGGCCTGGCTGTCGGAGAAAAGGATCACCTGATCGCGTATGGCCTCGAGCATGCCCTTGAGGGCCTGGGTTTTGGCGACCCGGACGCCCTGCAACTGGTTGTAGGCGGCATCTTTCAAGGCTTGGCTGGCAGATTGGTAGCCTATCCACCCGATGGTGAGGATGGAGCCGAGGCTGACAGCCAAAAGCAGCAAGACTAGTTTGGACTGGATGCTCAATCGGTTCAGGCCAAGCATGCGGGGGATTCCACTGTGCATGGGAATTAGGCTATATCTTTGTTTTTAGCGCAAAAAGCTCGAAGTTGGCACGGTTGGCGCCACTTTTTAGGTCTTTCAGAAAAAAGGCAGGTTGGGCAGTATTTGTCCTTCACGCTGGCAAACCCTAAAGCGCTAGTTGAATCCGAGGCGCCCAGGTGGATCGATACTTCCTGTAATCCGGGGATAAGCCATGGCTGTTTTCGCGTGGATCGCCTTTTTCCTGCCCGGGTTTTACCAAAATTCAGGTGCGGCGGCTGAACGGCCGGTTGATCCAGTTGAAATCCGTGTGATTGACGCGGTGACCGGGAGAGGGATACCCGGGGCGGAGCTGGAGACCACCAACAACCAGGTTTTTGTCACCGACAACGCGGGGCGCGTGGCGATTGCAGAGCCCGATTTGATGGGCCGGGAGATTTTTTTCAGCATCCGCTGCCATGGCTACGAAATTCCGCCCCACAGTTTCGGCTTCCGGGGAGCCAAGGTGACCCCGCAAGCCGGGAAGGTGGCTACCATCCGACTGAAACGGATGCAGCCCGCGGAACGGCTCTGCCGGCTCACCGGGGAGGGGCGGTTTCGGGACAGCCTGTTGCTGGGTTACCCGGTGCCGGATTTCGCGCGGGAAAACCAGGGCATGGTGGCCGGCCAGGATTCGGTGCAGGCGATCGAATACAAGGGAAAGATCCGGTGGTTTTGGGGCGACACGCTCAAGCTCTCGCATCATCTGGGGTTATTTCAGACGGCCGGGGCCACCACGGCGGTTCCCGGCAAGGACTTCGACCCATCCGAAGGCATTCCCTTCCGCTACTTCACCGACCGTGACGGCTTCACCCGGGCGATGATGCCCTACAACAAGGTGCCGGGGCGCCTTGTCTGGGTATTTTCTCTCTGCGTTGTGCCTGATGCTAAAGGCAATGAGCGGCTGCTTGCCCACCACACCGTGCGGCAAGATCTGATGAAGGAGTTCGAGCACGGTGTGGCCGTCTACAACGATGCCAAGGACATCTTCGAGGCGGTCACCGAATTGCCTTTGTCTGAAACCTGGCGGATTCCGGCGGGCCATCCTGTTCCTTGGGAGGAAGGTGGCAAGCAATGGCTGTTGATGGGAAGCCCAACCCCCTGCGTTCGTGTTCCGGCCACTTACGAGGCTGTGATCGATCCCAAGCAGTATGAGGCGTTCACCTGCGCGGAGGGTGTGAAGGATGGCAAGCCCACCGGGCCACAGTTGGATGCCGAGGGCCGGCCGGTCTGGCGGTGGAGCAAGGACCTGCCGCCCATCGATTCCTCCACCGAGGCCCGCTGGGTGAAGGAAGGCAAAATCCGGCCCACAGATGCCAGGCTGTGCCCTGTGGATGTGGCCGGCGTGGAGAAGGGACGGGTGATGCTGCATAGCGGCACTGTGCGCTGGAACAGCCACCGCCAGCGATGGGTCCTGGTCTCAAGCCAAACCTGGGGGACTCCATCGTTTTTGGGGGAGGTGTGGTACGCGGAGGCGAGATCGCCGCTCGGGCCCTGGACCAAGGCCGCCCGGGTAGTCACCCATGAAAAACAGACCTTCTACAATGTGTGCCACCACCCTTTCCTGGACCGGGACAAAGGCCGCTTGATCCACTTTGAGGGAACATACGGCAACGAGTTTTCGGGCAACCCGTGGAAGACCCCGCGGTACAACTACAACCAGGTGTTGTACCGGTTGGACTTGGACAGCGAGGCACTTCGGAAGGCCCGGGTCGAATGACCGGCGTTCAAAATAGCCGAGTGATCGGCTCGCCGGCCGCCAATGCGTAAGGCCGGTTGGCCTGGTCGCGCATTTCACTGGCGGGATCGATGCCGAAACGCCAGAAGATGGTGGCTGCCAGGTCGCCCGGGGTGGCGGGGAAGGTGGCCGGGTAGGCACCGATCCTGTCGCTGGACCCGTGGACGGCGCCACCCTGAACACCGCCACCCACCAGCAGGACGCTGGAGCATTCGGGCCAGTGGTCTCGCCCGGCGGTGGCGTTGATCTTGGGGGTGCGGCCGAATTCGCCCGTCACCACGACCAGCGTGGAGTCGAGCAGGCCGCGCGCGTCGAGGTCCTCGATCAGGGCGGATAGGCCCCGGTCCAGCGGAGGCAGCAGATATTTGCGGTGCTGGTTGGCGCAGTTGGAGTGCGCGTCCCAGTTCTGGCCCTGCTGCTTGTAATCGTAGACATTGATGAAGGGCACGCCCGCCTCGACCAGCCTCCTGGCCAGCAGGAAGTTCTGACCGCGCATTTCGCGGGCATAGCCCATCTCTCCCCCGCCGCCGTTGACCTCGCCCGTGGGTGAGGCGACCTCCCCGAGGCCATAGCGCTCCCGCACCTTGGCGGTTTCGCGGGTGATATCCAGCGCCTCGCGCAAGGATTTCGAGTCCAGCAGTCCCAGGGCCCTGTCATACAGTGAATCAAGCGGTTGGTCCTTACGGGCAGGCTGCAGTGAACCCAGTAGTTCCCGGCGGGCGCGGCTGGTGGTGCCGGAGGTGCCGGCATTTGGTTGGAGGACATCGACCCGGTATTGGCGCCCGGCGGGATCGACATCGATACGGAGCGGATCGAACTGACTGCCCAGAAAGCCCCCGCCCTGGCATGGGGTGGGGACCACATTCTGGAAGACATAGGGCAGGGAGGCGAGAGGCACTTCCGCATCCCTGCGCGGGTTGAACGCGGCGACCACGCTGCCGTGGGAAGGGTAGTGCTGGGGCAGGGGGGCGAACAGTTCGCGGTCGGGACCGTCCAAGGCCCGGCCGGTTAGCATGTGGATGGAGCCCGAATCGTGCAGGTGGCCGCCGTGGTGCATGCCGCGGATGAGGGCTGCCTTGTGCATCCACCGGGAAAGCCTGGGCAGGTGCTCGCAAATCTGGATGCCGGTGGCGCTGGTGGCCACGGGTTTGAACTCGCCCCGCACCTCGGCGGGTGCCGATGGTTTCATGTCGAAGGTGTCGATGTGGCTGGGGCCGCCGTAGAGGAACACGAAGATGCAGGATCGGATCGGCTTGGGTTGGTTGACCGGCTGGCTTGCCGCTTGGGCATGCCACAACCCCCCAAGATTGAGCCCCATGTAGGAACCGGCACCCCAGCGGAGGAGGCCTCGTCGGGCTAGCAGGCGGGAAAGGGCCCGGGGGTTCATGCGAGGATCCCCCGGACCACCTTTCCGGCGACATCGGTGAGGCGGTAGTCGCGGCCGGCGTGGCGGTAGGTGAGGCGCTCGTGGTCGAGGCCCATGAGGTGCAGGATGGTGGCGTGGTAGTCGTGCACATGGCAGGGGTTTTCTGCCACATCGATGCCGTATTCATCGGTGACGCCGTGGGTGATGCCGCCCTTCACGCCGGCGCCCGCCAGCAGGCAGGTGAAAGCGCGGTGCCAGTGGTTGCGGCCCAGTCCGCCATCGAACGGGGTGCGCCCGAATTCGGTGCAGATGGCGACGAGGGTATCGGCCAGCATGCCGCGCCGTTTCAGGTCAACGATCAGGGCGGCCAAGGCCTGATCGACGCGTTTTGCCTTGGGGCGGTGTTCCTGCATGTTGGAGTGGGCATCCCAGTTGTTGGTGGCGCCCGAGTCGATGATCTCGACCGTGCGGACACCGTTTTCCACCAGCCGGCGGGCGGCCAGGCACTGCCAGGCGAAGCTGGCGCGGTCGTCAGGCTGTACGCCGTACAGGTCGAGGGTTTGCCGGGTCTCGCTGGAAAAGTCGAGCACGCGGGGGGCGATCTCCATCATGCCGCGAGCGGTGCGGAAGCTATCGGTGCGGGCAGGCGGGGCCAGGTCACCCGGGCGAGCGTCGGCGTAGCGGGTGTTCAAATCATCCAGAAGGCGGGCTTCCATCGCGAGCAGGGAGGCCTCTTTCACGGCGGGTTGGAGGTTGGGGATGGGATCGGTGCCGGGGATGACACGGACACCCTGGTGCACGGGGGGCAGGAAATTGGAATCCCACACCTGGGAGCCGCCATAGGGCAGGTGCTCACACAACACCACAAAGGGCGGCAGGTTGGGATTGAGCGTGCCCAGGCCATAACTGAGCCAGGCACCCATGCTGGGCAGCGGGATGGTGGCGGAGCCGGTGTGCATGGCCAGGGCGGCCTGGAAATGCTCGACGATGTCGGTGTGCAGCGACCGGATGACGCAGAGATCATCCGCCAGCGATCCCAGATTGGGGAAAAGCTCGCTGACCATCAGGCCGCTTTGACCATGGGGCGTGAACCGGAACGGTGAGGGTAGCAGCGGCACCTGGGCCACCCCGCGCAGGTTGAAAACCTCGACGATTTTTCCCTTGTCCCGCTGCAGGGCGGGCTTGGGATCGAAGGTGTCCACATGGGAGAAGCCACCCGTGAGGAATACCTTGATGAGGTGGCGGGCCTTGGGCGTGAAATGGGGAGAGGGAGGGGCCACCGGGCGCAGGTCGTTTGCCAACGCCCCGCGCAATGAACCAGCGGCGGCCAGGGCGGTCAGGCCCATCTGTCGCCGGTCCATTGTGCGGATGCGGGGGCGCATGCGGTCAATCCAGGTAGAAAAATTCATTGGAAACCAGCAGGGTACGGCAGAAGGCGGTCATGGCGGCGGTTTCATCCCCCTCCCTGAGGAAATCAGCAAAAAACGCCTTGGCGCGAGCCTTTTCATCCTCAGAGGGCGGGCGCTGCCAGGCAAGCTGGAACGCCTGCTTGATCCGGGTTTCTGGCGGAAGCCGTAGCACCCGGGCGGCGAAGGCACCCGCCTCGGTTTTCACCTCGGGGCTGTTCATGAGGTACAGGGCCTGGGCCGGGACAATGCTGCTGGTACGCAGGCCGGTTGTGGCGTTGGTATCAGGCCCATCGAACAGTGCGAGGAAAGGATGGCGCTGCAGGCGGGTGGTCATCAAATACACGCTGCGGTGCAGGCTGGGGTAAAACTCCTTGAACTGGACGTGCTGCGAATAGCCCCAGGCGGTGATGGGCGGGAACGGGTGTTCGCCGGGGCGGTTGAGGTTGAGCCTGCCGCTGGCGGCCAGCATGGCATCGCGGATGGCCTCGGCGTCGAGCCGTTGGCGCTGGCGGTGCCATAGGAAGGCGTTGTCCGGGTCGATGGCTGAGTTCGATGGATCGGGGGCGCTGGCCAGACGCCAGGTTTTGGAGGTGAGGATCAACCGATGCATCGCCTTGGTGCTCCAGCCTCTCTCCCGGAAGGTGGTGGCCAGCCAATCGAGCAGGTCAGGATGGCTGGGGAAAGCCCCGCGTGTGCCGAAGTTGTTGGGTGTGGCGACAAGGCCTTTGCCGAAATGGTGCTGCCAGATTCGGTTGACCATGACCCGGGCGGTGAGCGGGTTGTCCGGGGCGGTTAGCCAATCGGCCAGTTGCAGGCGGCCGCTTTCGCCTGGGGGAATTTGCAGAGGCGTTTTTGACAGAAACGCCGGCACACCGCGCTCGACCACAGGCCCGGGATTGTCGGGTTCGCCGGAACGCTGGAAAACGGCTGGGCGTGGCGTGCCTTCCTGAACGGCGTAGGCGAGGGGCACTGTGGTGGGGAAGCCGCGTCGGCGGGTGGCCTCGTCCAGGTTCTTGTCGCCCTTGGGTTGCCTTTCTGCCAGCGCGGCAAGCTGGCCCGAGGGCACCAACGGGACGAAGTGCTCCCGCGGCTTTTTCATCGACTGAAATTCCTCGGCCCCGGCCCAGGGGAACTGGGTGCTTTCAAAGATGCCGTATAGGGCGTAGTAGTCGTTCTGGGTGGGTGGGTCGAACTTGTGGTCGTGGCAGCGGGCGCATTTGAGGGTGAGGCCCAGGAAGGCCTGGCCCACGGTATCGATGGTGTCTTCCAGCGTGAGGTGCCAGAACTCGTAAGGTCCGGTGGCGTAACGGCGGCTGAGGGCGAGGAAACCAGTGGCGGCGACCTTGTCGGGGTAGCGATCCGCCGGGTTTTTGGCGGCAAGGATATCGCCGGCAAGCTGCTCCCGGAGGAACTGGTCGTAGGGCATATCCTTCTGGAAGGCGTCGATGACATAGTCACGGTAGAGCCTCGCCTCGGGTATGGGGTAATCGGCGTTGTCGCCGGCGGTGTCGGCGTAGCGGGCGACATCGAGCCAGTGGCGGCCCCAACGCTCACCGTAGCGGGGGGAATTTAGGAGACGGTCGATCAGGTTGGACCATTCCTGGTCATTCCAAGGAGTGAGCGCGGCCAGGGCGCGTTCCATTTCGTCTGGAGTGGGCGGGAGGCCAGTCAGGTCGAAATGGAGGCGGCGGATCAGGGCGCGGGTGTCCGCTTGTCCAACCGGCTTCAATCCTTTGGATTTCCAGCCGGAGGCTATGAACCGATCGATCGGGTTTTCCTGTCCGCCGGGTTCGCCTGGAATCGGGGGCTTGCGTATGGGCTGGAAGGCCCAGTGCTTTGGCTGAAACGCTGGGTCGCCGGTTGCCACCGTGTCATCGGGTTTTTGCGCGCCAGCGCGGGTTACGGGGATGCGGTATTTGGCGGAGAGGTGGGCCTCCAGACCCTGGCGCTCTCCGGCGGCTAGGGCCCGATTCAGCAGGATCACCTCGGCCACATCCCCATCGAAGCCGCGCAGCCAGGGCCGGGCATGGCCCATGAAGAATCCCAGGTCGGGGCGGCGGGCCAAGTCTGGGATGGCGGTATGCCCCTGCCATTCGCCTTGGGGGATGCCATTGATCCAAAATTGGGCCGAGGAAGCCAGCGGACCTTTGGTGCGAGTGAGGCTGAGGATAACCGGGGGCCCATCGAGCAGGGGCGGACCAGCATGGCGGGTGGGGGCCGCATCGTTGCCGAAACCCCCCACCAGTACCGGTTTGCCCCGGTCTTGCGGATTGATGCCGATGATGGCGCAGCGGGCCTTGCCGGGATTGACAAGGCCGCTGGGTTCGCCGAAGCCGGCGAGAAGCCCGTCAGGCGGGCCCTCGGTGCCGCGGAGGCGGGTCACCAGCACCAGCGTGAGTTCGGCATCCCCCTGGATGGCCGGGGCGGTGGCAGCATTACCTCCTAGCCCGGTGGTTGGGCCGAACCTGACAGCGGGAAAACCTGCGATGTCGCTCTTCGCCACAAAAGTGCCGGGCGTGCCGGTGCCATCGGCCCTGGCCCCTGCGGTGGCGACCAGATCGTGGCCCCGGCCGGAAGAGTCTTCCCAAACATGGACGGGTTGGCCGTGTTTCCACGGGGTGCCGTCAGCCTTGAGCCAGATTTGCAGGGCAGGGCCGAGCGGTTGGGAGTTGGGAGCGAGAGGAGTGGCAATGGATGGCGGAGGTGTTTTTCCGGTGGGAACCGGTTGATAGGCCGGCCAGGGGGCTCCGGCGTTGACCCAATTCACCAAGTCAGCGATTGCCTGAGCCGGAAGGGTGGCCTTGGGCGGCATGGCGCGCTTGGGATCGACGCGTTGGATCGCCTGGATCAGCAAACTTTCTGAAGCTTTGCCGGGGATCAGAGCCGGGCCGGAGTCGCCTCCTTTGAGCAGGGCCTCGCGGGAGTCAACGCGCAGGCCGCCGCGGGTGTTCTTCTGGCCGTGGCACTCGAAGCAATGCTGGATCAGGGTAGGGCGGACCCGGGATTCGAAGAAGTAGGCATCGATGGGGGCCTTGGTGGCTCCAAAGGCAGCAGGAAGGATGAGCCAAGAGAGGAAAAGGGAGGTCATGTAGGCTGCTCCGCCACTGAATCCTGCCTGGCGGGGGAAACGGAAAATGCCGTAGATGGCTCGTTGCTAAGTAAGTCCTAGGAGGGATAGCCGCCTTGGGGACTCGAACCCCAGACCTATGCTTTACGAAAGCATCGCTCTACCAGCTGAGCTAAGGCGGCACTGTTGAAAATCTACCAATAAATACCCCGGATCAGCAAGGGAAAAGGGCGGGCCGGAAAACCGGCCCGCCCTGAGCGGTTGGCAAGGGTTTTCGAGGTAGGCGTTACCGTTCCCAGCCCAGCGATTCCAGGAAGCCCTGCAGCTTGATGCGGGGGATGTTGAAATCGCGTGCCTGGTTGTCGAGTTGGTACATGGCCTCGGAGACTTTGTCGTCGGCCTTGATCTTGCCCTGGAACGGGTCGAGGCCTTCCACGACCAGCGAGGTCTTTTCCGACAGGCCGGTGCTGTTGGCGCCAATCTTCAGGGGTTCATTCTTGTCGTTGAAGTCGACAAAGGCGTCGACGATCACGCCCATGTCCTCGAGGCGTTTGACGAGTTCGAGCGTGTTGTCGACATCCCCGCCCTTCAGGTACATGCGACCCCGAAGCACAATATGCTTGCGCTGCGCGATCGATTTGCGCATGTTCGGGCTCCATACCGGGCTGTTGAGGTGATCGTCCTGGCGAATGGGATTTCCGCCGGCATCGTCGAGTTGGGTGACCTGGGCCAGGGCCAGCTTTCCGTCCACCACCCGCACCACCTCGACCTTGCCCTTGGACTTGGGCTCCGGCAGCCCGTTGTCCTGATTGCCGTGGACGAAGAAGTAGTCGCCCGGGCGGACATCGGCGTCGGCCCCGAGGTTGATATAGACCAGGCGCGGGTCCTTCTCGATCTTCACCACCTTCCAGCCGGTGGGGGTCATCAGCGTGGCGCTGGTGAGATTGTTCTTCAGGCGATCGTTGTCGCGGCGCTGCTCGGCCAGGGCCTTGCGCAGGTTGGCGATCTCGGTGTCCTTCTTGGCTTCGGCTTCCTTCTGGGCCTCGGCCGCGATGTTGTCCAGCTTGGCCAGCATATCCTTGCGGGCGCCATCGGCGGCGCCCTTCTCGGTGGCCTGCAGGTCGCTGACCACCTTGCGGAAGCTCATGAAGTCGTCCTGCCACTTCTTTTGGGCAGCCTCAGCCTTGGCCACCTTGTCATCCATCAACTTTTTGTTGGACTCGTTCTCGGCGCGCAGGTCAGCCAGGGCCTTGTCATGGTCGGCGCGCTGTTTTTGAAGGCCGCTTTCGTAGAGCCTTTTCATGGTCAGCGAATTTTCGGCCACCTTCATGAAGGGGGTGGTGACCGTTCCATCGCCCCGCAGAATCTTCTCCGGAATGCCGGCGGCATTCACGCCTTGGGTGTTCTCGATTTCAGCCAATGCTTCTTCCAGACCCGGGACGCCTTTGGTGGCCCAGCCGGCTTTGTCGCGGATCACCTGGCGGTCGCCGGGGATATCCATCTTGTCGCCGGCTTCGATGGGTAGGTCTTTATTGGTGATATATTTGTAAAGCAGTTGAGCTTCGGCGGCGTACAGCCGCTTGCGGTCGTCGGAGTCTTTTTTCTTGGTTTCCGCATCCTTCGCGGCATCCAGATTCTTTTTCTGCTCGGCGAAGCCCATGTAGGTGGACACACCCAATCCCAAGGTGGACAGGATGAAGAACACCAGGGTGACCACCAGGCCCGTGTTCGATTCCTTGGGGCTCTTCGCCATGTCACAGCTCCTGCCCGTTTGGGACGGGCACCGCGCCAATACCGGGTGGTTTGGCGCCCCGACTCTGATGCCTCGAGTGAAATCTAATCCAACTCCGGGGGGAGTCCACCCGGTTGGGGGTTGCCTTTGGGACATGCGGCTGGAGTGATCGTCACAGCCGGCACAAACCAACGGACAAGACTCCTGTGCCAGAGCCAAACTGATACATTTTACCTTGGCAAAGGCCCTCCGGTTCGTTCCGGCCAAGCATTTCCCGCCCGCGGAATTCCCGATCCCCATGGACCCGTTGAATTATCCCTCCCCCGCTCCAGCTCCCGGCCAATCCGGCGCCGGTGAAACTTTGGTGGTTGTGGACACCTATTCGTTGCTTTTTCAGGTGTTTCACGCCCTTCCTCCCATGACCAGCCCTTCCGGGTTGCCCACCAACGCCCTGTTTGGCATGGCTCGGGACCTGGTTTCGCTGCGGGCGCGCAAACCGGGGTATCTGGTGTGCGCTGTGGACCTGGGCGGGCCGACATTTCGCCATGCGATCTACCCGGAATACAAATCCCACCGCCCGCCGATGCCGCCAGAACTGGCGGCGCAAATCCCCTGGTTGGAAAAACTGATGGATGCGCTGGCCATCCCCCGTTTGGGGGTGGAGGGGTACGAGGCGGACGACTTGCTGGCCACCCTGGCCACCGAGGCGAGCCAAAAAGGGATGGACACCCTCCTTTGCACTTCGGACAAGGACTGCCGGCAATTGCTGGGGCCGCATGTGCGTCTGTACAACCTGCGCAAGGACACCTACTACACTGCCACCGAGTTGAAGGCGGACTGGGGGGTGACCCCGGACCGGGTGATCGACCTGCAGGCTTTGGTGGGTGACACCGCGGACCATATCCCCGGGGCGCCGGGAGTGGGGCCCAAGACGGCCCAGAAGTGGCTGGAGGAATTTGGCAGCCTGGACGGGCTGCACGCCAATCTGGACAAGATTCCGGGCAAAAAGGGGCAAGTCCTCAAGGAAAACTGGGACAAGGTGGAACTGAGCCGGAAGCTGGTACGCCTCGAGCCCCAGGTGCCCATAGCACTGGAATGGGACGCCTGGAAACTGCGCGAACCCGATGCCGCCAAGGCGCACTCGCTGTTCAAAGAATTGGGTTTCCGGTCGCTGGCAAACCTGTTTGATCTGGCGGCCAGGGGGGCCGGCCCGGTCCCATCCAGCCAGCCTGTTGAACCACCCAGGGCTGCTGTTCCCAAAGGGAGGGGGCGCAAGCCGGCAGGTGGCCAAGGCGACCTGTTTGCCAGTGTGGTCGAGGTGGATGGGGGCGAGCCTGGTGCAGGTGCGCCAGCGTTAGCCGAACCGGTGCCTGACGGCTGGGATTACACCGGATACGAGTTGGTGAACGCCCCGGAGCGGTGGACCGAGTTGCTCGCGGCCATTCGCGGTTGGAAACGATTCGCCTTCGATTTGGAAACCACCAGTCTGAACCCGATGGAGGCGAAGATCGTTGGTGTGGCCCTGTGCCGGGAGGAGGGTAGGGCGCATTATGTGGCCCTGCGCGGCCCCTTGGCGCAGACGAGTCTGGATCCGGAAAAGGTGATAGCGGACCTGAAGCCGGTGTTCGAGGATGCCGGCATCGAGAAAGTGAACCAGAACATCAAATACGAATACCTGGTTCTGGCCGCCCACGGTATTCACCTGCGGGGATTGGCCGGCGACCCGATGGTGGCGGACTACCTACTGCACGCGGGCGAGCGCAGCCATGGGCTGGATGAGCTTTCCTGGCGGTACCTGGCGCACCGGATGATTCCCATCACGGAGCTGATCGGCAAGGCCGGCCGGAAGCAACCGCAAAAGCGGATGGACGAGGTGGATGTCGGGCAGGTGGCCCGTTACGCCTGCGAGGATGCCGACGCCGCCTGGCGACTCACCGGCAAGCTGGAGGCGTTGCTGGGGGCCGGGGATGAATCGACCGCGGCGCTGCCCGCGGTTTATCGGGAACTGGAGGTCCCGCTCATCGGGGTGCTGGCCCGGATGGAGGCCGAGGGGGTGAAGATCGACACCCCGCGCCTGGAGCAACTGGGGCGCGAGATGGGCGCCGAGCTGCAGGAAATCGAGGCAAAAATCCACGGGATTGTGGGCCGCTCGTTCAATATCCAGTCGCTGCCCCAACTGCGGCAGGTGCTGTTTGATGAATTGAAGCTGCCGGCCCAGAAGCGGACCGGCGTGACCGGCGAGGCCAGCACCGATCAGGAAACACTGGAGCGTTTGGCCACGCTGGATTTGCCGGGTTGCGATGTGCCCCGGTTGCTTTTGCGGCACCGGCAGGTGAGCAAATTGAAGGGCACCTATGTGGATGCCTTGCCGGCCTTGGCTGACGCCCAGGGGCGGATCCATGCCTCGTTCAACCAGACGGTGGCGGCCACCGGGCGGCTTTCCTCCAGCGACCCGAATTTGCAGAACATTCCCGTGCGGCGGGAGATGGGGCAGCAGATCCGGCAGGCGTTCATCGCCCGGCCCGGGTGGAGGCTGATCGCCGCCGACTACAGCCAGATCGAATTGCGGTTGCTGGCCCACCTGAGTGGCGACGAGGCGCTGTTGCAGGCGTTCGCGGACAAGGTGGATGTGCATGCCGCGGTGGCCGCGGAGTTGTACGGGGTGCCCCTGGCTCAGGTGGATGACGGCATGCGCCGAACCGCCAAGATGGTGAATTTTGGCGTGATCTACGGCATCAGCGCCTTCGGGTTGGCGGCGCGTCTGGGGATTGGCAGGGCGGAGGCCGGGGCCTTCATCGACGCGTACTTCGCGAAATACCCAGCGGTGCTGGAGTGGCAGGAAAAGCTCCTGCGGCAGGCCCATTCGACAGGGACCGTGCACACGCTGCTGGGGCGGATGCGGCGGATCGAGGGGGTGCGTGCTGATTCCTCCTACCGGCAGCGCAACCAGCCCGAGCGCGAGGCCATCAACATGGAGGTGCAGGGGTCGGCCGCCGACCTCATCAAGCTGGCCATGCTGGAGGTGGACCGCATGCTGCCGGCGGAGGGTTTTGTGGGGCGGATGGTGCTGCAAATCCATGACGAACTGGTGGTGGAGGCACCCGAGGCTGAGGTGGACCGTCTGGCACAGCGGCTGCACGCCTGCATGGCGGAAGCACTTTCTTCGCGAGTGAAATTGAAAGTTTCCCTGGAGGTGGATGTGGCGACCGGCCCCAACTGGCTGGATGTGGAGGAAATCAAGATTGGCTGAGCCTTCCGCCAAGCCATTCGTCAAGCTGAAGGTCCCCCTGCTGGGGGTGGTTGGAGGTATTGGCAGCGGCAAAAGCCTGGTGGCACGGATGCTGGCTGAAGCGGGTGGAACCGAGGCGGTGGATGCCGACCTGATCGGGCATGCGGCCCTGCGCCAGCCTGATTTGCGGGCCGAGGTGATCCGGCGAATTGGGGAAGGGCCCGGGGGCGGTATTGAAGGTGCTGATGGCGAGATCGACCGGAAAAAGCTGGGTGCCTTGGTGTTCGCAGACCCGAATTTGCTTAAGAAATTGCAACAAATCACCCATCCGTGGATCAGGCGGGAAACGGTCCGGGCCCTGGAGGGTGAAGCCGAAAAACCGGGAGCCCGCTGGGTGGTTTTGGATGCCTCGGTGCTGCTGGAGTCGGGCTGGAGGCCTTCCTTGGACCGGTTGATTTATGTCCACGCGCCGGATCAAAAGCGGCGGGAGCGGATTTTGTCCCGCCCTGGGTGGACTGAGGAAATGTGGAAATCCCGGGAAAAAGCGCAGCTCCCCTTGACCGAGAAGCGTCGGTTGTCGGATGATGAGATAATCAATTCCACTGATTTGGATGCCCTTGGCAAGCAAGTCTCGTGTACAATTCAGGTGTTGGAGGTCTTGGCCTCCAATCCCGCCTAGAGGCCGTTTTCACGGCAGGTAACGATGCAGACTTGAGATTTTCCCACCGGACCTCCGCGTTTTGAACGGATTTGGCAACAACAATTCGTGGCAGCACCCCTCCCCGTAATGGTTTTTTGGAAGCATCACACCGCCAGGCACCTCACCCGCCCCGCAGTGCTGATCAGGAAAACGAGTGACAATGGAAGGAATCGAGTCCCCAGAGAATTCCGCCTCCGATTCGGGGGCGACGGAAACGCCCAAGTCACGGCGCGGTCGTCCCCGCAAAGTGGCAACCGAGGTCGTACCCGAGGCTGAGCCGACCAAAAAACCGGCCAAGCGGGCGCGCAAGACCCCGGGCAAAAAGGCGGAGGCCGAAACTGTAGACCCTGTCGAGGAAGCCACGGCACCTGTGCCCCCACCGCCCCCGCCGGCGGTCGAAGACGACATCGACGATCTCGTTTTCACCAAGCCTGGTGCCAAAAAGCCAGTGGCAAACGCCCCTGAAGCCATTGTTAAGGAAACCGCCCGGGCGGAAATCCAGCCGGAGGCGGCCCCCAGAAATGCGTCGCCCAAGCCCCTGGTGGAGCCCGAGGAGAGGCGTGACCTTGCCGAACCGGTGCCCGCCGAGTGGGGTGGCAACTCGGTGGAAATGGCCACCGGGACAGATTACGACGCCGGGGATATGCCGGCTGGGGATGGTTTTGGGGATGAGAGGCCAGTATCCGGCAACGGCGATGTGATCGAGGTGGAGCTGAACTCCAGGTACGAGGAGATCAAGAAGGGCACCACCTATATCAGCCAGCTTCAGCAGATGTCGCTGGCACAGTTGCAGGAGATCGCCGAGCAGGAGAAGGTGCCCGAATTCGAGGGGCTGCGGAAACAGGACCTGATTTACCGCATCGTGAAGGAGAGGGTGCGGCAAAACGGGCTGATGTTCGGCGACGGCACGCTGGAGGTGTTGCCGGACGGGTTTGGTTTCCTGCGTTCGGCGGAACACAGCTACAACCCGTGCTCGGACGACATCTACATGTCGCCTTCGCAGATACGGCGTTTCGGCCTTCGACCGGGCGCGATGGTGGCGGGGCAGATCCGTCCGCCGAAGGAGAATGAGCGGTATTTCGCCCTGCTGCGTGTGGAGGCGATCAACCAGCAGGATCCTGAACTGTTGCACCGCAAGGTGATGTTCGAGGACCTGACACCGCTCCACCCGACGCGCCGGCTGGTGCTGGAGGATGATCCGCAGGACCTGAGCATGCGCCTGGTGGATCTGGTCACACCCATCGGCAAGGGGCAGCGCGGGCTGATCGTGGCCCCGCCCCGCACCGGCAAGACGGTGCTGCTGCAGAGCATGGCGAAATCGATCCTCAAGAACCATCCGGAGTGCTATGTGATCGTGCTGCTCATCGATGAGCGGCCCGAGGAGGTCACCGACATGGAGCGCACGGTGAAAAGCCCGCGCTGCGAGGTGATCAGCAGCACCTTCGACGAGCCCACTAGCCGGCATGTGCAGGTGGCCGAGATGGTGATCGAGAAGGCGAAGCGGATGGTGGAATACGGCGTGGATGTGGTGATCCTGCTGGATTCGATCACCCGCCTGGCGCGGGCCTACAACAACGAGTTGCCTGGCACCGGCAAGCTGCTTTCCGGCGGCATGGACGCCGGGGCCCTGCAGAAGCCGAAGCGGTTTTTCGGCGCGGCCCGCAATGTGGAGGAGGGAGGTAGCCTAACCATCCTCGGCACGGCGCTGGTGGACACCGGCAGCCGGCTGGACGAGGTGATCTTCGAGGAGTTCAAGGGCACCGGCAACATGGAGCTGCACCTGGACCGGCGCCTGGTTGACAAGCGGGTTTGGCCGGCGGTGAATATCAACGCCTCGGGCACCCGCAAGGAAGAGTTGCTGCTGGGCGAGGCCGACCTGATGCGCAATTACCTGCTGAGGAAGGCCCTGGCCGACATGAACCCTGTGGAGGCCGTGGAGCGGCTTTCGCAGCAACTGAAGCGTACGAAGACGAACGCCGAATTCATGGCCACACTGGGTTCGGGGGCGGCCTGACCGCCTTGAGGATTCCGTGTCGGGGATTGGACGGGAGTGACAGGACATGGTGACCACGATTGAAGGGCAGGTCAGGGCGCCGGCCGAAAAGAGGCTGGGAATTGTTGCGGCGCGATTCAACGCCCTGGTGGTGGACGCGCTGGTGAGCGGCGCGCTGGAAGCCTTCCGGCGGGCCGGTGTGGACCCGTCCCGCGTGGATGTGGTGCGCGTGCCCGGCTCGTTTGAAATTCCGGTGGCCGCCCAGGCCATGGCCAAAACCGGGCGATACGCCGGTCTGGTCTGCCTGGGCGCGGTGATCCAGGGGGAAACCGACCACCATGTGCAGGTGGGGGATTCCGCCACGCAAGGGATCGTGCGGGTGATGCTGGAGACGGGGGTGCCGATCTCGCATGGCATTCTGGCCTGCGCCACGCTGGAGCATGCCTTGCAGCGGGCTGGGGGCAAGGTGGGCAACAAGGGCGCTGAAGCGGCAAACGCCGCGTTGGAGCTTGCGGACCTGATTGCGAAGATTTCCCCGACCCGGTGACACCGGGCGGGTTTTTGAAAGAGAAACAGTCAAAGCTTTACGGGCAGGAACCACGGCAAGGACTCTCATGACGCTTCGCAGAACCAGGGCCAGACAGGTCGCGCTTCAAACCCTCTACCAACAGGATCTCCGCCCGCGCCGGGACGCCAGCCTGAGGCTGAAATTCATGGAAGGCCGCCTGTCGGAGGCCGGGTCCAGATCTTTCTGCCTGGCCTTGGTGGACGGGGTGCTGGAACACAGGGCGGACATCGACCGCCGTATTTCCCAGGCCGCGGACAACTGGCGGGTGGAACGGATGGCCACGGTGGACCGCAACGTGCTGCGGTTGGGCGCTTATGAGTTGCTCTACACCCGGGATATCCCCGCGGGGACAGTGTTCGACGAGGCGATCGAATTGGCCCGCCGGTTTGGCGGCCCGGAATCCCCCGGATTCGTGAACGGGGTGCTGGACCAGGTGCGAAAGAATGTGGACGCCCTCCGGGCGGAAATGGGGTTGCCCCCGCGCGGGGATCAGACGGCTGTGGAGAAAAAGGCCGAGCCCGCCGAGGAGCCAGGAAATCCCGGACCCGATTCCGAACCATCCGCCCAGGCGTGAGCCATGCCACGCGGATCCCCCTTCACCCGGATGTGTCAGGCGCTGGCCCGTCCACGGCATTCGGGGCGGGCTGACCTGCACCTGCACACCGACGCCAGCGACGGCACCTACACGCCCCAAGAATTGCTTGGGCTCGCCCGAAAAAGCGGTTTCGCCGCCATCGCCATCACCGATCACGACACCACCGACGGGGCCCTGCTGGCCAACCGGCTCAGAAAGCCAGGCGACCCGGTGGTCATCATCGGAGCGGAATTATCCGTGACATGGCGGGGGCGGGACCTGCACCTGCTTGCCTATGGTGTGGATCCATGGCAGGAGGATTTTCGCCGGGGCACCGCCGGGCTGCGGGAGAGGCGGGCGGCGCGTCTGGTGAACGGTCTGGAGGATTTGCGCCGGCGGGGCATGGAGATGCCCGATCTGGATCTGCCCCCCGTGCCGGGTAGGAGACATCTGGCCGCCCACCTCGTGGCCCATGGCCACGCCCCCACCCTGCAGTCGGCGATACGGCGTTGGCTGCTGGGCGGCGGGGGTGTGCGGCTGGAACCCTTCGGCATGCCCCTTGAGCAGGCTGTGGCTCTGACGGCCGGCGCGGGAGGATTCACCAGCCTGGCCCATCCACCCGAGTGGGTGGACCGGGAGGCGATGGGAGCGCTCGCGGCGGCCGGGGTCGCCGCCATCGAGGCGGAGTACCCGGATTTTACCCAAACGCGTATTCTGCAATTGAAATCAGATGCCCGCGAGGCGGGACTGAAAGTGACCGGGGGAAGTGATTGCCACGGTCCGGGGCCCAGGGCGCCGGGGGCCAAATCGCTGTCGATGGAACAGTTCCTGGATTTGGGCTGGAGGCCCGAACAGTGGGGATTGAAGCCTGAGGAGAAACCATGCTGGGAGCCATCTGGCAAAAGCTGAAAAGCGGTCTGGCCCGCACCCGCGACCTGTTCACCGGGGTAGCCGGGCTCTTTCGTTTGAAGGGCCGGGTGGACGAGGCGTTTTTGCAGGAACTGGAAATGCGGCTCCTTTCCGCGGATATGGGGGCCGCTGTGACCCGGGATATTGTCTCCCAGGTGCGCCAATCGTTTCTGGACCGTGAGATCAGCGGGGATGTGGAGGCCCATGTCCGCCAGCACCTGCGTTCGTTGCTGGGTGATGATGACCGGACATTCCAAATGGCCCCCGCGGGGCCGACCGTGATCTTGATCGCCGGGGTCAACGGTTCGGGAAAGACCACCTCTATCGCCAAACTGGCCAACCGCTTCCACAAGGAGGGGAAGAAGGTGCTGGTGGCGGCATGCGACACCTTCCGGGCGGCGGCGGTTGAGCAGCTGGCATTGTGGGCCCAACGGACGGGGGTGGAAATCGTCAAGGGACAGACCGGCGCCGACCCGGCAAGCGTGGCGCACGACGCCTGCGAGAAGGCCAGGTCCAAGGGATTTGACATCCTGATCGTGGACACAGCCGGCAGGTTGCACACCCAGACCCACCTGATGCGGGAATTGGAAAAAATCCAGCGCATTTTGGCGAAACAGATCCCTGGCGCTCCGCACGAGGCGATCATGATCCTGGACGCCACCAATGGCCAGAATGCCATCGCCCAGGCGCAGGAGTTCCAGAAGGTGATCCGCAGCACCGGCCTGATCGTCACCAAACTGGACGGAACCGCCAAGGGCGGCTCGGTGTTCGCGATCAAGCAGAAGCTGCAGTTGCCTGTGAAACTGATCGGCGTGGGGGAGGGGATGGACGACCTGGAGCCCTTCGACCCCGACGCGTTTGTCGCCGCCCTGTTCGAATGATCCGCAAAAGCACCAGGAGATGGGGCAGATGACCAGTTCCGGCCGCAAGGTCCTTGTGACAGGGGGGGCCGGGTTTATCGGCTCGCACCTCGTCCGGGCACTGGGTGACCGGGGGGACCGGGTCACTGTGGTTGATGATTTGTCCACCGGTCAGCGGTCCAACCTTCCTCCGGGAGTTGAATTCCACCCGGGCAAGGCGGAATTGATCCTGGATATGCCACGGGTGATGGATGGCGTGGAACTGGTGTACCACCTGGCCGCCTTGGCCTCGGTCCAGGCCAGTTTGGACAATCCCCTGGCCAGCCATGCCGCCTGCGCCACCTCGACGGTGGCGGTTTGCCAGGCGGCGAAATTGGCCAAGGTGAGGCGGGTGGTCTATGCGGGCAGCGCCAGCGCCTACGGGGTACCCGCCGGCCCGGTCCAGCGGGAGGAAGATCCCCTGTCGCCGCTTTCCGCGTACGCCGCGGCCAAATTGGCAGGGGAGCTCTATCTGCAAGCCTTCGGCGCCGCTTTTGGCTTGGAAACCGCCCGGTTGAGGTTTTTCAATGTCTATGGTCCGCGGCAAAGGCCTGATAGTCCCTACTCTGGCGTGATTGCCCTGTTTGCCAAAGCATTGATCGAAGGGCGCCAGCCCACCATCCTGGGGGACGGGTTACAGACCCGGGATTTTGTCCATGTGCGTGATGTGGTGGCCGCCCTGTTGGCCGCCGGCGAAAGCCCGGAAATGGTAGGGCAGGTTGCCCAGGTGGGAACCGGGAAGCCGACGACCCTCCTGGAATTGGTCCAGACCCTGGCCCAGGTGCTGGGGAAGGATGTTCAGCCGGTATTCGGCCCGGCCCGGGCGGGTGATATTCGGCATTCCTGCGCCAATTTGGACCGGATTGGCAAGCTGTTGGGGTATCGGCCGACCGTTTCGCTGACCGAGGGGCTGCGGGAAACACTGGATTGGATGCGGGAAACCGGAAAAGCCCCTTGATTCCGCCCGTGGCAATTGGCATAGCGCCCGGAGCACTACCGGCCCCATCGGGTTCGGGTGGCCGTTCCCTTGGGGAATCGCATGTTTTTCGGGCGCAAATCATTGGCTTGGGGAGCCCTGCTGGTGGCTGGCGGTTGCGCCACCGGACCGCTGCAGGATAACCCCATGCCTGTCGGCGCGGGTGGCGCCGCGCCCATCCGAGACGCGGGTGCCGAGGGTAATCCGCTGTATCTGCCGGTCGGACCGCCATCCTACGGCCTGGTTTTCGACAAGGCGCTCGACACCCTGGATGATGTCTTTGATATCGCTTACGCCAACCGTTATGACGGTCGGATTGAGACATTTCCCCGTGTGGCTCCGGGCCTTTTTCAGCCCTGGAAGCACGGCAACATGAACCCGAAAGACCGCATACACGCCTCGCTGCAATCCTTGCGGCACCGCGGCGTGTTGACCATCCTGGCCGCTGATGATGGCGGTTACTTCGTGGACCTGAAAATTTACAAGGAGCTGGAAGACCTGCCGGCGCCCGCGCGGACGCTGGGTGCTGCCGCGGCTTTCCGCTCCAGCAGCACCATCGAACGCCAGTACGATGTGGTGGATCCGAATGTGTTTGATATCAACTGGATCCCGGTGGGCAGGGACATCGAGTTCGAGCAGTTTCTCCTCAGAAAGCTTGCGGTAAACACTACCCAAAGCGGTAGCTGAATTTTTTCCGCCGCGGCCACCCGGACTATTTTTGTCGCAGCCAAATTCCCGGGGATGGTGGATCAGGCCGCCTTGCGGGCTGATTCGACATGGGCCGGCAGTTTGATGGTGAAGATGGAGCCCTTGCCCAGGGCGCTTTGAACCCGGATTCGTCCCCGGTGCTGATCGATGATCTGGCGGCAGATGGACAAACCCAACCCGGTGCCGCCACGGTTGTCCGAATCGGGTGTTTTTGTGGTGTAAAACGGCTCGAAAATATGGCCCAGGTCACCAGGGCTCATGCCGCAACCGGCGTCGGCAACACTGATTTCCGCCAATCCCAGGGGGCTGTTTTCCAGAACCTCAACCCGAATGACCCCGCCCTGGGGCATGGCCTGTTTCGCGTTGATGAGCAGGTTGAGCAGAACCTGCTCGATCTGAATGGGAACCACCTCGGCCAGCACGGGGCCTTTGTAGATTTTTTCCACCGTGACCCGGTGTTTTGAAAGGTCTTTTCCGGCAAGCAGGAGGGCCTCGTCCACCAATTTGCAGAGGTCGGTCACCTCACGGCGCATGCTCCCGCGGGCCATTCCGAGCATGCCGTGGACAATCGCGGCGGCGCGTTGGGAGGCGGCGACGATCTTCTCGAGCGACTGATCCTTGGATTCCGGGGTCACATTCGGTTTTTGCGCCATTTTGGCGTGGTTGAGAATGGTGGTGAGGATGTTGTTGAATTCGTGGGACACGCCGCTGGCGACCGTACCCACCGTGGAAAGGCGCTGACACCGCAGCAACTGATCCCGGAGCCAGGCGATTTCATCCTGGGCTGCCGGTTCAGAATTATCGGTGACAACCCGCATCGGAAAGAAGACTCCTGAACCCAGGGAGCGCGCCAAACAGGTGGGGAGCCAGCACGGGGCTGGCGAGTTTCGATGGAATTTGTATCGGTCATGCAGGCCGGATCCTTCAGTCTGTAAATAGTGAAAGAAAAAAGAGTGAACCGGTGGGGCAGGACCTGTCGATAAAACCAAATTCTCCAAGGAATTTTGTCTGCCGTTTTCTGAATTCTCCGAAAGTGAATCGGGAAAGTTCTTGCCAGGATCGCCGGTTTTGGCGAGTTGGGATCGCCTGATTAGGCAAGCCGTGGCACTTGTTCAGGCAGGAAAAGGGAATGGCCTGGCAGGGACCGACCGATTGCGTCATTCGAACCCAGAGGTGAACCGAAACTACCTGCAAGACACGCACCTTGGCAGCCTTGCGGGATCGTTAGATGTATAAATTTGCGCATAAATTTATATTTTTAGCGACTCTGTTTGCCGCCTTGGCTGGGTGGGTGGCATACGGCCGCGCTGAAGATGAAATCCCGGTCGCCAAACCATTCAAGCATGCGATCATCTTCTCCGGTTTGGCATTGGATTTCACGGCTTACCTTGGGTTGTACGACGCGGCGGTGGAGGCCGGCAAAGCGCCCGACCTGATCATCGCCACCAGTGGCGGGGCAGTCGCGGCGGGTATCATCGCGGCCTATCCCGACAAGAACGAGCGTCTGGCGTTCCTGGAGTCGGAGACCTTTTACCATTTCATGAGCGACCTGCCTGTCACAAACAACCGGCCGATCAATTTCTTCACCCGCCTGCCCCGGTTTGTGCCTCGCACTTATGGTTTGGCCCCGTTGACTCCGAACCTGTGGCGCAAGCCGCTTTCGCAGCCGCCCAACCTTGCGGAGCAGGTTGAATTTGATGTGCCATTCCCCTCCGACCCGGAAGGGCCCCGTGTGATCCTGATCGCGGGTAAGCTCGAGTTTTGCCGTCCCAACGCCTTGAGGATTGGCAAAAAGCTGTTCACCGAGACCTGGATGACGGATCCGCAAACCGGGGCGTCCCTCGCGGGAATGGCCTCCCCGGTGGGTTCCAAGTTCCGGCGGAGCTCTGTTCTGGAAGATGCCGAGGTCAGGACCGAGTTGAGCATCGGTGAGGCGTTGCTGGCCTCCATTTCCGAGCCATACCTCTTCACACCCGCCATGGTGGGGGGGGAAGAGTACACCGGGGGGGCGATCGACCTATGGCCCGTTGAACTGGCCCACACTTTGGCCGATGACCTGACCCTGCCCAAACTCCCTGACTTGACCCGGACGATTGAATTGGCTTTTGGAAGCGTGTTTGAGTACAGCAACAAGCGCAGGATGCGCGAGGTGCAAAACACAGCGGTTACCCATTGGGTGGACTTGGAGGATAACCGCGAAGTCCTGAAGGATGACAGTTTCTGGTTCAAGCTGGAGATGGTGAGGGAAGAATCGGACGGATCGAGAAGCTATGTGATCCCGCGGCCCCGCGTGGTTTACACCGCCCCCGCCACCTACGAAGGTTTCCTGGAAAGGATCCGTCTCCAATACAATTACGGGTACGAGCGGGGTTTGGCCGGCCTGTCTGATTGAGCCTTTAGGGCCGGTTGAATATCCTTGCCAAAACAGGTTTAAACTGTAATAGTTAGAAATTGATGCGCCCGTAGCTCAACTGGATAGAGCGTTGCCCTCCGGAGGCAAAGGTTACAGGTTCGACTCCTGTCGGGCGTACTGAGTGTTGAAGCGGATAATAACAATAACCCCGGGGAAACCTGGGGTTTTTTCGTTTGGATGCGGCTGGCCGCGGTTGGATGCGGTGCCAATGTTTTTGGTCACGGGTTCTTTGGGCAATGCATGAAGTACCCCATCAACTCCCCGGAACCGATTACAGTGTTCCGGATTTCACCGCGTACCGTCACTTTGTCTGCCCCGGGGGTCAGAGGGGGGACGGTCGACAACGCGAAGAGTTTGAAAAGGTAGCGTTGCTGGCGGAATGGTGGAGGATCCGGGCCATCGTAGCCGGTACCACCCAGGTCATTTTTTCCCTGCATGGCGCCCGATGGAAGTTTCTCGCTTGTCTGCAATGCGCGGGGCAAGTGGCTGGTCTGCGGAAGCAACCCGTAAACGATCCAATGGACGCATTCGCCTCCGGGGGAATCCGGGCATTCGCAGATCAGGACCAGGTTTCGGGTACCCTCCGGCGGTGCAGACCATTCCAGGTGGGGAGACCAGTTGAAACCGCACCGGGCGAACTTTTTGGGTATGTGCCGGCCGTGGCTGAAATCCGGACTGGATAAAAAGATATCCATGACAGAACCCTCCAGATGGACGAAACGGGAAGGCGATAGTCATTTTATCCCCGCCACTGTCCTCCAAGCGCAAACATTGTCAGCGGTATTACCGGGAGGTAAGGAAAGCCGCGCAAAAATCGGTCGGAGGGTAGGGGGAATAATCGGGCCATGCACGCCGGCACCGCCCGCCAGGGAACCTTTCACATAAATGGGAGGTCGGCAAAAAGCCGGCCTTTACCTAGCGGGGGGATGCCAGGCGGTCCAAATCTTCCAGCTTCAGTCGGACGCTCAGGATGTAGGGCTGCTCCTTGGGGGTCCAATGCCCGTAGGTGGTGGTAACGATTGTGCCATCGGGCAGGATTTCCACGCCGGGGTAGGCGCAATCACCCCGGTTGTGGTTGTCCTTCAGGCGGACGCGGTACTGCCCGGGCCTGTTTTTGGAGATATCCTCGTAAGTGCCCACCCAGGCGACCCAGTCGCCCTCGGAGGCGCTTTTCTCACCGCGTCGGGGGACATCGCGGAAGGAAATGAAAAGGCGGCCATCGGGCGCGTACACGGCAGTGTGGCGGTCGCCGGTGAGGGAAGGTGGCAGTTCCCGGGGTTGGGTCCAGGTTTTTCCCTCGTCCCGCGAGAAAATCACATGGGAGTGGCTGGCGCGGCGATTTTCCCGCAACAGCACGCAGATCTCCTTGCCATCCGGCGAGCGCAACGCGCCGGGTTCGCACAGGTGCACATCGCTGGCGGATTGGACCGTGGACGGTTCGGCCCAGGTGAGTCCGCCATCGGTGCTGGTAGTGGAATACAGGGTGAACTTGCCCTGGGCCTTGCCGCCTGTGGGGGCGAAAAATCGGCCGTCATCGTGGAACATCGCCATGTAATGACCGGGACCTGTCTTGATTGGAAAAACCGAGCCCATGGCGACAATGCCACCCCAGGGGCCGATAGGCTTCAGCTCGGACCAGGTGGCGCCATCGTCCTCGCTGACCGACATGCGGATAGGGTGCAGACCGCTGAACAGGATGATGCGTTTCTTGCCGGCGGCATCGATCACCCGGTGAATGGTCGGTGTTTCCTTTGAGGTTTCCCAACTTTTGGGGGTGGGCAACCGATCCGACCATGTCTTGCCGCCATCAGGCGACCGCTTGTACTGGATGGGACCCTTGCCATGCCCCTTGGGATAAACGCACAGGATGGTCTTGCCGTCTTCCAGAAGGAGTGTGGTGGGATGCCCCAGATATTGTCCGGGTTGACGGTCGACCAGCACCTGGCGATCGGTGGCCTTGTCCAGATCCACCAGTGGCAGCCCGGCAACGGTGGTCGCCTCCTGGGCTGAAGCCTGGGTGCCAAAAAGATTGGCCATCAGGCAGGCCAGCGGAAAAGCCAGGGGGGCGCGCATCATGGGGGAATTCCTCGCCGGCAAAAAACCAGTTGGTCTGATCCTACCCTGAACTGCCGTTGTTGGTGGGCCATTCCCGGGATTTTGACCCAGGAAGGGACGGTGGTATCTTGGGAGGATCCGTCGGCGAATCGGGAGTGGGGCGTGGCCGAATCTTTGAACCAATATCCGAAAGTTCCGGGCGAAGAGCACCTCGACGGCGCGATCGCCGAGGGTGTCGAGGGGTTGCGTGATGCCGGCCGGCTTTTCCATGGTTTCAAGTGGAGCCTGGGGACCAGCAGCAACTACAGCGTGGTTCTCCAGCGGAATCCGCTTCGCCTGTTACTGACCTCCAGCGGCAATGACAAGCGTCTGCTCCGCGAGTGTGACTTCGTGGTGGTGGATGAGCACGGGAAGTCGCTGGTGGATCCGGCGCATGGCAAACCCTCGGCGGAGACCGGTTTGCACCTGCTGTTGGCGGAATTGCCCGAAACCGGTGCGGTGCTGCACACCCATTCGGTTTGGAGCACGCTGCTGACCGATCGTTTCGGCGAGGTGGGTTTCACGCTTGAACGGTTCGAGATGCTCAAGGGGCTGGACGGGATCACCACCCATGAGGCCAGCAAGCTGGTGGAGGTTTTCGCCAACGACCAGGACATCACCCGGTTGGCAGGGCGTGTCCGGGCGCGGGTGCTTGATACCGAAAAGCCTCTCAAGCATGGTTTTTTACTGGAGCGCCATGGCTTGTACGCCTGGGGCAAATCGCTGGCCGAAGCCCGACGCCACATCGAGATTTTTGAATTCCTGTTCGAAGTGCTGGGGCGCAAGCTGCAGGGCGGGTGACCGGCTTCATCCGTCGGCTTGCTGGAGGTTGAGACATGGCTTGCGTGGTTGTTCCGGATGAGAATCGGGTTATTTCCGACAACGGTGAGATCACCGCTTTTTTGAAGCCGTTCGGTATCTGGCACGAGCGCTGGGAGTTGGCCGAGCGGGTCAGTCCCTCGGCGCCCGCCGAGGAGATCCTGGCCGCCTACAAGCCGGAAATCGACCGCTTGAGCGCTGCCGGGGGGTATATCACCGCCGATGTGATGCAGGTCACCCCGGAAACGCCCAACCTGGATGCGATGATGGAGAAATTCAAGAGCGAGCACACCCATTCGGAGGATGAGGTCCGCTTCATCCTGCGCGGTGCCGGGTTGTTCCATATCCATCCGGACAACGGGCCGGTGTTCGCCATTCAGGTGGAAGCCGGCGACCTGATCAATGTGCCCAAGGGCGTGCGCCACTGGTTCAACCTGTGCGCCGACCGCAACATCCGGGCCATTCGCCTGTTTCAAAACCCGGCGGGGTGGACCCCACAGTATGTGGACGCGCCGGTCAGTGGCAGGTATCAGCCACTCTGTTTCGGTCCCAACTACCTGGGCGGCCAGGGGAACGCCCCGGCGGGCAAGCTGGGTGAGCCCGTGGATAACCGGCTGAAGGTTTGATTTTCCCATGCGAATCAATGCTCGCCTGGCCCTTCTCGATATCGAGGGGACGGTCTCTCCGCTGGCTTTCGTGAGGGATGTGATGTTCCCTTTCGCGGCCGCGCGCTACGAGAGCTTTTTCGAGAGGCGTTTCAACGACCCGGGGTTGGCCGGCACGATCGACGCGCTGAAGTCTGAGGGCTCGCGTGAGGCGATTCCGGTTCGGCTGGAATGTTGGCGGGATGTTGCCGATTATTGCGCCCGCCTGACGCGGGAGGATCGGAAGGCCACCGGCCTGAAGGCCGCCCAAGGGCTGATCTGGGATGAGGGATTCGCATCAGGCGAATTGCAGCCGCCCCTTTTCGCCGATGTGCGTCCCGCGCTGGAAAGATGGCGAGGGGCCGGGGTGAGGCTGGCTGTCTATTCAAGCGGGAGCGAACACGCACAGCGCCAGTTTTTTGCCCACACCGTCGAGGGGAACCTGGCTGGTTTGTTCCAGGCTTTTTTCGATACTTCCGTTGGCATGAAGAAGGAATCTTCGAGTTACGCGGCGATCGCGCGGCGGTTGGGAGTGCCCGCCCCGGAAATCTGTTTTTTTTCCGATGTGGTCGCCGAGCTGGAGGGGGCACACCAGGCCGGGATGCGGGCGGTGCTGGTGCGCCGGCCTGGGAACGCCACCCAACCACCCTGGGCGGGATTGGCGGTGGAGAGTTTGGAAGGAGTGGAACTGGCGGCCGGTTGAATTCGGGCCGTGTCAGCGAATGCCGAGCCGCCTGCGGACTTCCATCTCGACTTCGCCCAAGGCGCGGCGGTCGATCCCCTGGCCCTTGGGGCTGCGCCAAAGGATGTTGCCCTTGTCATCCACCAGCACCAGGCTTGGGAAGCTGTGCACATCGAACTGGTTGCGTACCGGGCAGGAATCACCCCCGCCCAGGAGTGAGTTGTAGTTCACGGCGAGCCGATTTTGCACCATACGCACCTTGCTGACCTGCTCGGGACGGGTGCCGCTCTCGTAGGCCAGGCCGATCACTTCCAAACCGTAGGGGCCGTACAGGCGCTGGAGCTCCTTCAGATGCGGAATGGATTTGAGGCAGGGATTGCAGTTGCTGTACCAAAAGTCGAACAACACCACCTTCCCGCGGCGATTTTTGGAAAACTCCCAGGTTTTGCCCTCAAGATCGAGAAGGGCCATCTGCTCGAGCTTGTTGCCCACCAGCACGCAGGATGGTGCGGGGGTAACCGTGCTGACCAGAGGGGCAGGCGTGGGCGCCGCCGGGGGATTGATGCTCAAAAGCGGGCTTTCGGCCAAGTTGGCAGGCCCCTTGGCGATACGGTCGGTCGGTAACCCGGTTTCGGTTCCCGGGGCCTCATTCGGGGCGGCTGGCGCGTTGAGTCCGCTGGCTGGTGACGGCACTGGCACTGGCACGGGAACCGGGGCGGGAGCCGGAGCCGGGGTGAGAGGCGGAGAAGCCGGCAGGTTCAGCGGCGGTGTGGTCAAAGGATTGGTGGGTGTTGCGGATGGCAAAGGTGGCAAAGCCGGTGCCGGAGCCGGTGCGGGAGGAAGTGGCACAGGCGCCGGCATCGCCGGCATGACCAGTGTGGGTGGGCCCCCATTCGGATTGGTGGCGATAGGGGCCGGTTCTGATTTGGGCTTTTCACCCAGATTGATCGGGGCCGTGGTTAGGTTTGTGGCCGGGCCGGAAGCATTGCCACTGGCCGGGGTGGGGTCTATCGGCGGGGTTGTGTTGGTGAACGGGTTGGGAGTGCCGGGAACCGCCAGGGGGTTCATCAACCGGGCCGCCGGACCGGAGCCGGAGGGCCCAGCCGGTTTGGTGGGTAGCATATCCGGCGCCGGGACCGGGGGAACCTCAGCCGGTGGCGCGTCTTCGGACAGGAAAATGGTCAAGCGGGGATTGGGAGGCTGGGCGACCACCGCGCCACTATAAACCCGAGTGCCATCCTTGGAGCGGGCGATCAACTGGTAGGGGCGGCCTGGCTTCAGGCCCTGGATGGTGAAAAACCCGCGGTCATCCGCCGCCACCTCGATTTTGGCAGTTGGGCTGTTGGCGGTGTCTTTCAGGTCGAGCACTTGAATGGAAGCTCCGGACGGCCTGCGGTTCAGGCGATCCAGCACCTGCCCGGCCAGGAGGCCGGCAGCAGGGTTGGAGGCGGTGAGGGAGGCGCTGCCGTTAACCAGATCGGGAGTACCGTTCGGGGTGTTGACCGGGGTGCCGGGGGCGCCTGCCCCGCGGGGCCAAGCGGGGGGTGCCGGGGCACCCGGAACATTCTGATGGCCGGAAGCCGAGGTTGTTTGGCCGGGAGCCGTGGGTTTGCCCAAGGCTGCAAAGCCTGTGCCCTTGGACGGAAGTTGGCAGCCCGTTGCGAGTTGCAACAGGGGCAGGCACAACACCCATCTTCGGCAACGCCACTGCACGCCAATAGCCCCGGGGTCCAAGCCAACGGCTGGAACAGCCGTGGAATTTGGGCGCACTTGGCGCCCGAAGGCTTATTCCCTTGAGGGGGGCCGGGGTCAAGGAAACTTAAGGGTTTCTTCGATTTTTTGAAGGAAATTGGCCATCCTTGGCCCGCCTAACCTGACCAAAAGGAAGGATCTTTTCAGGTCACAACCTAGAATCTTTTTCAGATTGCCTATATTTCCCAAATTTAATGCTTGGCGCCAGCTCCCCGTTTGCCTGGAACGCTGTGCGGGAAGAGGGCAGGGATGTTCAGGTTTCCGTGGGCATCAAATGCGAGAGGCGAGGACGGCTTTTCCAGCGCCAGATCGGGCCTGCCTTTGGCCTCCTGCAGCAAGGTAGGCGAAGCCCAGATGGTTTCCAGTTCGAGCGTGTTGGGGATGATCGCCATCCGAAGGTTGTCGAAAACGGGTTGCCAGCAGGTGTCCAAACCGGCTTGAAGGCATTCGCGGTCATTGCGGAAGGCCAGGGGCAGCTTGGACCTCCACAAGAAGCAGGCGGTCAGGTTGTTCATCCGGAAGGGGACGGGGTCTATGGAATCCAGCAGGCGCTGGGTGGTCAAGTCGGCGATGCCGACACCGGTGCCGTTGCCGTGGCTTTCGGGGGAGAGGTCGAGTGCGCAAATACGTGTGATGGATGGGTCGGGATCCTCCACCATGGTTTCCACCAGCAGCCTGCCGACCACATTGGGGTCGATGCCGGCACCGCTGTAGTTTTTGCCGATTTCACCGATCACCAGGAGGTCGAGCTGACGGAAGGGAAGGCGCCCCATCAAGCCGCGCGCCTCTTCCAGAAGCACCGGTTCACGGTCCATGAGGTCAGCCTTGTCGACTACCTCCACCCGGGCCGTTTTCTCACGGGCGTTTTCGAGGATGGCCAAGCCGGCCTGGAAATTGGTTTTTTCCAGGATCACCCGGGCGGCCTGAGGCATGCGGTCGCGCAGGCCCAGGTAACCCCATTGGTGATGCTGGGAGGCGCCTTCCCTTTTGCCGAGCCCGATCACCAGCATCTTCAAGATGCCGCTCTCGAATTTTCCGCGGAAATCCGTGTGGGGCTTGATGCGGGAAAGGGTCACCACCACATCGGCCGCCAGGGCGTTGACATCCCAGTGGACCGGCTCGTCCAGGGAGGTGCGACCAATCACCGTGCTGTTCATGTCGGTTTTCACCGGCACGCCGAGTTTTTCCTCGGAAATGCCGTATTCCCCCAGCAGTTCGCGTTGGCCCTTGCTGTTGGCGCCACCGTGGCTGCCCATGGCTGAAACGATGAAGGGTTTGCAGCCCCTGGACTGAAAGAAGGCGATGGTTTCCCTGGCCATGATGTCGATGCCGACAATGCCACGGCTGCCGGCCCCGATGGCGACAGACTGGCCCGGTTTCAGGCGCCGGGCCAGGGCCGAATTTTCCCAGGCCTGCCGGACCGTTGAAGCGATATCCGCGACCTCGGGCTGATTCTGGACTTGGCGCAGCAAACCGAAGGGGGGCAGGTCCACGGAAAATTTCCTTTCAGGGTGAATACAGCCAAGGCGATGCCACCACGGGGCGATACCATGAAGGTCGCATGGAAACACCGAGCGGATTCAAAGGGAGCCCTGTCCGGGGCACCGTTCCAAGGGCTCAGGCCATGGTTTTGATTTTAAGCCTTTGGGTCACTTTTTCCCAGCCGGCGCCGGGAACTGAAATCCTCCTTCCGGGCTCATGGTCCAAAGTGGGGCCGGCTCTGGGCCAATGCACAGGATGGGCCTGGGATTGCCCGGACCCGCCAGCGGAAGTGCCGGGACCCAGCCTGAAGGGCAGCCGGGGGGAAAATACCCCCTTCCGCTGGGCTGACTTGCTGGCGAGCCGCATGGGCCGGTCGGTGGTGATTGATCCGGCTTCAAAAGTCATTCGCCTGGATCGATTGCCCGCGGGCGGGGTTTGGATCGCGGCGCATAGCGGGCCGTTTCGCCTCGTTGCCAGGGGCGGGGACAGAATGGTTGATTTTGTGCGGCCCAAGGAGGCGGCAACCCGCCAGATTCGGTTGGAATTGGGGTGGGAACCGGGCACGGAGCCGCTCCTTGTGCCGACCGTGTGGGAAGAGGTTGAGGTTCAGGCGGGAAATCGGCCCGTGGTTTGTGAAAAAAAAACAGGAGCCATCCGGGAACCGCAGGCGGTGACGGAAACCGTGGTGCCTTTGGATGGGCACCCTGATTTGCCGGCTGGCTGGACGCTGAGGTTGAAAGGCAAGGCTGTGGTGGCCGCGGGGATCCGGGAAATCGGTTTGGGTGCATGGCCGGAGGTGGCGGACCCTGCCAAGCTGGGGCCGACCCAGGAGGCGAAAAAGGGCGCGTTTTCCTGCTCGCTGGTGCAGGTGACCTGGAACGGGCGACGGATCTCCCTGCGGGTGCGGGTGGCGCGGGACGCCGGCGGGCCCGATTTGGAGTCTTACCAGAGTTGGGTGGTCCTCAATCGGCTGTGGCTGGAGGACCGGCTCGGCGAGGTGGTTCGGCCCACGGGGCAGGTCCTCGAAACGCAGGATGAGTCGCGTGCCGAAGTCACCTACCATGTGGTGTTGCCGGCGGGCACTGAAAACCGCCCGCGGGTGATCCGTTACCGGACGCTGACCGGCCTGCGCGAGGAGAAGTTGTCTTTTGAACTGAATGGGCTGCCAGCATTGCCTTGAGGGAGCACGCGTGACGATGTCCGAGCAAAAGCCGGGGGCACCGGGGCAAGTGGGCCAATTTTTCGCCAGCCAATGGGGTGTTTATGACCGTTTGGTGCGGGCCAACCTGCTGTTTCACAAGGAATTGTTCGAGGCGCTGCGGGAAGACCTATTGAAGGTGACTCCCAATTTCAGCCTGCTCGACCTGGGGTGTGGGGATGCCGGTTGCCTGGCCAAGGCGTTGGCCGGGATGCGGGTATCGCGCTGCGTGGCTGTCGATTTGGCGGGGGGGCCTGTGCTGTTGGCGGCCCGCGACAATTTGAGGTTTCGCGGGATTCCCGCCGAGGTGAAACAAGGGAACGCGCTGGAGTTTGTGGAGGTGGCCCCCAAGCGGAAATTTGACGCGGTGACCATGGCCTATTGCCTGCATCATTTTCCAACCGCGGACAAGGCGCGGTTTTTCAAGGGGGTGGCCAATTGGGTGAAACCCGGCGGGGCACTGTGGCTTTTGGACGAGGTGATCCCCGGCGGGGCAAGCCGGGAGGACTGGCTTCGCCTCGAGTTGCAACTGATCCACCGGCTGGGAGCGGAGACGCTCACTTCCGAGGAATGGGCCGGGGTGGATCAGCACATCACCACCAGTGATTTCCCGGAAACCGTCGAAGCTTACGGGGAGATGGCGCGCGAGGCTGGATTCCAGTCAGTGGAGACTCGCCTGACCGTTGCCGATGGCCTGGCGGCCATGCTGCGTTTCACAAGGTAGGCCGGGGCTGATCGCGACCAGATTCCAAATGGCGGATCTGTTTCCTGGCCAAAAGGCCGATCCCGCCTACCAGGCAGACCGGGGTGCCCAGCAGCATGCCGATACTGAGGTTGTAAGCCCACTGGCTGGCGGTCCGGCTGGAGCCGTCCTCATCAGGCGGCAGGTTGCCGGCGCAGGCTGGGCAGGCAAAAGCGTCGCCCACCGAGCCCGCTAGCAGGACGCAAAACGCAAGCAGGGATTTCTTGCCCTTGAGCATCAGTTCCACCCCGCGGCACCGGGAAGCCGATAAAGCATCCAATATACCACCACGCCCGTGAAGGCCACGTAGAGCCACCAGGGATAAACCCAGCGGGCAAGGCGCTTGTGGGTGGCGAAATCGCCGCGGTAACCTAGCCATACCAGGCGCAGGGCCAAGGGGGTGATCACGACCGCCAGAATGGTGTGCGTGAGAAGGATGGCGAGGTACAGGAACCGGATTCCGGCCGGGGCCAAGGGGGCCCTGTCGGCAAAGCTGGTGGCCACGCCGGACTTGATGGCCAGGTGGTAGGTGAGGTAGCTGGCCAAAAACAGGGCAGAACAGAGCACCGCGCACAACATCGCGAGTGAGTGCGCCTTTTTGTGTCCGGAGAAAATCAGGGCCAGTCCCCCAACCAAGAACAGACCGGCCAGGCCATTGAGAAAAGCATTCACCTCGGCCGACGGGACGAGCCATTCCAGGCCATGCTTTTCCCTGAGCAGGATATCCACCTGCGCGCGTAGTTTCCGGATGGCGTCGGCCTGCTCCGCGGCGGCTTCCGGCCCGCCGTTTTCATCGGGTAGACCGGGAAAGTACCCGCGGATCCGGCCCTGTTTGTCCACAAGCACCAGCTTCAGTGGGTGATCAATCTCGAAGCCGGGCTTCACCTCCTTGCCGGGGGCGGCTTCGTTGCGCTGGATACCCAGTTTGAATTGGTCGCGGATCATCGCGTGGATGGCGGCCTCCTCGCCCAGGAAAAATTTCCAGCGGGCGGGGTCGGCCTCGAATCGTTGGGCGAATTGGTTCAATTCATCGGGATTGTCCCGCGCCGGATCGACCGTGAAGCTCACCAACAGGAGGTCCTGCCGGTCCCTGGTGCGCTTTTGGATTTCCGCCATGGTGGAGGTGACCATGGGGCAGCCGCCAAGGCACCGGGTGAACAGGAAGGATGCGACCCAAACTTTGCCCTTCAGGCGCTCGGGAGTCCAAGTTTCACCTTGCGAATCCCGCACGGAGAAATTCCCCACCTGGCCGTAGGGTTCGGCGGGGTCTTCCCCGCCAGTCCACCAGCGGCATCCACCCAACCAGGAGAGAGCCAGTGTCAAGAAGGCCAGTAGCAGGGACGAGCGGTTCATCGGGCGGTCCAAGCGAAAAGGCCGTCAGGCAGCAGGCAGAGGATCATCACCGCCGCCACCAGCGAAATGGGAAACAGCAAGAAAAAAAGAGACCTGCCATGCCGGTTCAGGTGCAGGTGGGACCACAGGCAAATAAGGATGGGCAGGGCGTAAAGCGCCCAGAAAATTCCCCGGGTAACCCCGGCCAGGGATGGGATGCTCCCGAGCGCGGTCACACCCGCCAGGCAGGCCAGCATGACCAGGGCCGTGATCCAGATGGAGGACGGGGATTCGGCAACCGCAGGCTTGTCGTGTTGGGGACCCATGGGAATCACACCAGATAAAGCAGTGGGAAGAGGATGATCCAAACCAGATCAACAAAATGCCAGTAAAGAGTGGCGTTGGTGAGGTAACCGAGGCTGGATGGCTTCAGGTACCCGAACACGCCCGCCAGGGCGGGAATGGCCAAGGCGACCAATCCTGCCAGCAGGTGGGTCGCATGCAGGCCGGTGATCACGAAGTAGCAGGAGGCCCACAGGTTTCCGTGAGGCAAGGCTGGTGGAACCGGCACCTCGGCGGAGCCACCGGCAGCACGGATCGCCTCGTTGGCGCCAAAAACCTTCCTGGCCGCGACGGATGGGGTGGCATCCCCCTTTTCAAGCGACAGGAGAATCTCGTAGGCGAGATTTTTGGCCGGATCCTGGCGGACAGCCTGCAGGGTTTGGGTGGCAGCGGCCGGGTCGGCGCCCTTTTCCTTGCCCGTGGCAAGGCGGAATTCCTTGCCGCCCAACTCCTCGAGCGGTGCCTTCAGGGAATCAAGCCACTGGAGGCCCGGGCCCTGATCGTAGCGGCGGGCGATGGTGGATCCCGCGGGAAAGACCTCGCCTATCTTGCCCGGGAGGAGCTGGTGGCGGAATTTTCCGGAGTATTCGTAGCCCTTGATTCCCAGGAAGCAGACCCCGAGGCCCATGGCAAGCAGCAGGAGGTTGCCGGCCCGTTTGCCCGCCCCGGCGGCCAAGGCCTGCACGGCCAGGCTCACCAGCACGCTGCTCACCAGCAGGATGGCGGTATTGCCGAGGCCAATCCATGGGTTCATGTGGACCTGGGCGGCGGTGGGCCAACCACTGCCATCCTGACCGGCCACGCTGGAGCGGAGTATGAGGTAGGTGGCGATGAGCGCCGCGAAGAACATCACCTCGGTTCCGAGGAAGAGCCACATACCCATCTGGCCCATAGCCAAGTCGCCTGGGGCAGGCATGGTCTCATCGTTGGCGTGGGCCGAGCTGCTCATGGTTTCCTCTCCTCCGGGGGAGCGGCCTTGGCGGGTTCCGGAAGTAAATGGACGGAAGGGGTTGGCAGCCCGGGGATGGTCCTGGCCTGATCCATCAGCAGGAAGCCCAATACCAGGGGCCAATGCAGCAGCGAGGCGCGCAGGGCTTTCCTGGCTTGGGGAACCGTGGGGGATTTCAGGAAACGGATGGCGGCGGCCAGAAACATCAGGCCGGAGAGCATGCTGCCGACAATGTAGACCAGCCCGGGGCGCCTTTCCGGCGGAAACAGGAGCACCGGGGAGAGGGAGACCGCGAGAAGCGCCAGGCAATACAGCACCATTTGCAAACCGGTGCTTTTGCCCGTGGCATCCCGGACAGTGAGCATTCTCATTCCGGCAGCGGCATACTGATCCCTGTACATCCAGGCGATGGCGAGGAAATGCGGTATCTGCCAGATAAACAGGATGAGGAATAGCGACCATGCCGGGCCATCCATTTTGCCTGTGACAGCCAGGTAGCCAAGGATTGGAGGCGTTGCCCCAGGGGCCGCGCCAACGATGGTGTTCAGGTCGGTGACGGTCTTGAGGGGTGTGTAAACCAGCACATAACCCAGCAGTGTCAGCACCGCGGCGATGGCGCAGGCCGGACTTGGCAGAAAGAGCCAAAGCTCCAGGGTGCCCAAAAGTCCCAGGAGAATCCCAAAGGCGGTTGCAGCCAAGGGGGTGAGTCTGCCCGCCGGTAGTGGGCGGTTCCGAGTGCGCGGCATCAGGGCGTCGGTCTGGCGCTCAAGCACCTGGTTGAGGGCGCTGGCGCCCCCCGCGACCAAACCGGCGCCCACCACGGCATGGATGAGGAGGGCCCATCGGAAAAGGTCGGGGAACAGTTGACCGGCCAGATAGGCACCGGCCGCCACACTGATCAACACCAGAACCGCGATGCGAGGCTTGGTCAGTTCAAGGTAATCACGCCCGGCCGAATGGCGTCGGGTTGCCGCCCGATCGGGCGCGGTTTGTCCCGTGATACCTTGGGATTCGCTGGCTTCCGCCTCGGTCATGACGGGCTCCGGGGCGAGGCGTGGGGAATCCGCGCGAAGGGTGAATCCCCCGTGAAGGTTCCCTGGCTGATGGCACCCCTCAACTGGCCGGCCCGGGCCCAGGCGGCCACGACCCAACTGAGGAAGATGGCGCCCAAAAAGGAGTGGCCGGTCCGGAGGAACGCCTGGCCGAAGTTGGTGGCCGCCTCGACAAAGGGCTTGCCGGTGCCGAATTTGCCGAGCCATGCCTCGATGCCGAGGATCACCTGCAGCAGCAAAAGCACACCCAGGCCGCGGGACCAGAATTTCAGACCGTTGACCTTGGCGGCTGACAGGGAGAGCGCGCCCACCCAGCCGGCTATCAAAATGGCGAACAGCAGGTGCAATCTTTGGGCCCATGTCGCGCCCTGGTGACGGACCACAACCGCCCAGACCAGTTGCAGCAGGCAAAGGATCAAAAGGGTGGTGAGCAGGCGGCGGGATTGCGCCAGAGACTGGTTCCATTCAGGGGCCCGCGCCACCGGCCAAGCCAGTACCGCCGTGAGGACCACGAGGGACAATACGACCTGACCAAAAGCGCCATGGATGGTGGCAAGTTCCGGGCCGACCAGGGCGTGCAGATAGACCCGGAGGCCGCCCAACAGGCCCTGGGTGACCACGCCCAGAAACCCCAGGGTGGCCACAAGCCGCATGGCAGCTCCAGGAACCCAATGGGTCAGGTCTCGCAGGGCAAGCGCCAACAGCCCCAAAGCCGAAGCCAAGCCCACAAGCGCCCCCGGATAGAGCAGGGCCTTGGAGACTTCCCCGGTGGGCAGCTTGCTCAACGGGTCGCGCTGCACGGAGGCCATCGCGACGATCATCCCAACAAAAACCCCCAGCACCAGCAGGCAGGGAACCATGCGGTTTGTTTTGGAACGGGAAAGCCAGGCGAGCAAGGCAGTTGAAAGAATAAACAAACCCGCGAGGTAACCGAAGACGCGGTGGATGTGCTCGATGAAATACCCGGGTTTGGGCTCCTGCCAGTTCACCCCGAGCAGGAACCATGGCTCGGTGGGCCAGATCGGATCCACCATGCCCACGCGGTAGGTGGTGATGAGGGTGCCCAGGAGGATGAGGGCCAGCACGCACGCGGCGCTGGCCCAGGCTAGGCGGGCCGCGTTCGGGAAGCAGGAGGGCAGTGCGCGGGAATGTGTCATGGCGGGGTGCCTCAGGCTGTGGCGGTCTGGGGCTGGTGGTCCGCGGGGCCATCGCCCCCGAACTCATACGGGCCGCGTACCACCACGGGGGTTGTCTCGAAATTCCCATGGGGAGGGGGCGAGGGGGCCTGCCACTCCAAGGTGTTGGAATCCCAGGGATTTGCCGATGCCTTTTTGCCGAAGGCCAGGCTGAACAGGAAATTTCCAAGGAAGATGAGCTGGGCGAGGCCCAGCAGGACCGCGCTGATGGTCATGAACCGGTTCAGGGGCTGGAAAGGCTGCAGGTACTCGTACAGGGTGGGGTCGAAGTAGCGCCTTGGGTGTCCGCCGATACCGAGGATATGCATGGGGTAGAAGGTGCAGTTGGCCAGCACGAAGGTGAGCGCGAAGTGGAGCTTGCCCAGCGATTCGGACATGCACCGCCCGAACATCTTGGGGAACCAGAACTGTGTGGCGGCGAACAGGCCGAACAGCGTGGACAAGAAAAGCACATAGTGGATGTGGGCGACGATGAAGTAGGTGTCGTGGACATTCACATCCACCGGCGCGACGGCCATGAAGATGCCGGACAAGCCGCCGATGACAAACATCGAAACGAATCCCATGGCGTTGAGCATGGAGGCGGTGAAACGGATGTCGGCCCCCCAGAGCGTGGCCAGCCAGTTGAATGTCTTCACCGCGCTGGGCAGGGCGATCATGATGGTGGCGACCATGAAGGCGGCGCCAACCCTGGGGTCCATGCCGCTTTGAAACATGTGGTGGCCCCAGACGATGAAGCCGAGGCCGGCGATCGCCGACATGGAATAGACCATGGGCCTGTACCCGAATAGGGGCTTGCGGGCGAAGACCGGCAGGATGTCGGAAACCATACCCATGGCGGGAAGCAGCATGATGTACACGGCCGGGTGGGAGTAGAACCAGAAGAGGTGCTGCCACAGCAGGGGCTGGCCCCCGCCGGCGCCGGTGCTCCAGGCGCCGAACTGGGCCCCGCCAGGGGGGAGGAAAAAGACGGTGCCGAACACCTTGTCGGAGAGCTGCATGATGGCGGCCACCGTCAGGGCCGGCAGCGCGACCGCCTGGAGGATGGCGGTGATGAACAGCGACCAGACTGTGAGCGGCATGCGCAGGAGGGACATCCCCGGGGCGCGCAGGTGCAAGACCGTGGTGATGTAGTTGACGCTGCCCATCATGGAGGAGACGCCAGCGAAGAAGATCGCCAGCAGCCAGAGGGTCTGCCCCAGGCCCGCGTGGCGGGCGGCAGGCGAAGCGTAGGAGCCATCGGCCAGATCGGCGCTGGACAGGGTGGGGTAGGCGGTCCAGCCCACGCCGGATGCCCCGCCGTCCACAAAGAAACTGGCCATCAGAAGTCCAAAGGCTGGCCACATGAACCAGTAGGAAAGCATGTTGAGAATGGGGAAGGCCATGTCCTTGGCCCCGATCATCAAGGGGATCAGGAAGTTACCGAAGGCCCCCGTCAGCCACGGAATGATGACCAGAAAGATCATCACGGTGGCATGCATGGTGAAGAGCATGGTGTAAAACTCGGGGGACATGCGGCCGCCCCATTCCGCCGGGATGTGTTTGGCCAACCCGGGGATGAATCGGGTGAGGATGCCGATGGACTCGTCCGGGTAACCGACCTGAAGGCGGACCAGCAGCGCCAATCCCCCGCCCACCAACAGGAAGAGGATTGCGGAAAACAGGTACTGGATCCCGATCACCTTGTGGTCGGTCGAGAAGATGTAACGCCCGACGAAGCCGAGCTGGTGATGCCCGATGTGGCCTGTCTCAGTCCTGGGAAGCGATTGTGTCTGGCTCATTCTTGCTTACCGGCCATGGGGTTGGCGGGGGGCTTGTCGGCGGATGCGAGGGGTTCCTTGCGTGCCGATTGACCCGATTTCCGTTCGTTCAGCCAAGTCATGAAGGATTCGCGGTCGGGGTGGATGACCACCCGGCCCCGCATGCGGTAGTGGTTGCCACCGCATAATTCGGCGCAGGCGATTTCCCAGGACCGTTCCGTTCCATCGGGATTGATGTTGGTCTTGTCGGTGTGGAGCAGGGCGGGAATGGTTTTGCCGGGCAGCATGTCCTGCTTGAACCGGAACTGGGGCAGGAAGAAGCTGTGGATCACATCGGTGGTGCGGAGCATCAGGCGAACCTTGGCCCCCTTCCAGGCGTGGAGTTCGTTGACGACATGGACATCGGCTGTCGCGGGGGTGGAGGCCCATTGGATGGGATCCTCAGGTTTGTTGCCCGAAGGATCGGCGTAGCGCATACGCCATTCCCATTGCTTGCCAGTGACCGTCACCAGCAGGTCGGCGGGGTCCGAGGCGACCTCGTAACCGGAGGGTAGCAGCGCCCCGGCGTTCTGACCTTTCATTTTGGCCCAAGTGGGCAACTGGGCTATGGCGATGTAGACGAGCAGGGCGCCCGGAATCAGGGTCCAGACCAATTCCAGCGTGTGGTTTCCGTGGACGGGTTTGGCCCGGCCTCCCTCGGGAGACTTTTGCAGCATCGCGTAAATCAACACGCATTGTGTGAGGATGAAGAAAACGGTGATAAGGACCATGACCATGTTGAAAAGGCCGTCAACCTCGCCGGCCAGGTCGTTGGCCTTTTCGGGCAACCAGTGCCCGTTGCGCGCCGACCAGGCCGTGTAGGCCGCCACGGCAGCGGTGTTGATGCCGACTATGGCCGCCCATGCCTTCCGGAAGCGGAAGGCGCAGAGCCAAATCACAAAGGCCATGCCTGTGATGATGAGTGGGAGCGCGTGCTCGGGGGTCGACCAATCCAGCGCGAAGCCGGCCGAATCGGTAGCCTTTGGCACAGGGCTATTTCCCGGATCGAGCGTCATCACTGTTTGGCTCCGCCGTGGATTTGCTGACGGATATCGGAGGGCAAGGAATCCGGATAGGGGAGGGCAATCAGGAAACGGACCAGATCCCATGCTTGCCTGGCGGGGTCGCCTTCCTGCACATTGGCCTTGGGCATGCCGCAGGGTGGGATGCCACGAATGATCCGGTAGTACAGGTCCACTGGCCTTCGCCCACCTTTGTAAACGGGTACGGTGAGGTTCGCCGGTCGGACCACACCTCCCCAGTTGTCAAACCTGAGCGCGCTTTGGCGGCCATAACCGGCGTGGCAATTGACACACTGGGCCTGGAAGATCTTCAGCCCGTTCGCGAGGGACTGGGCAGGGGTTGGTTGGTCCGACGGGTAGGGATCAACCATGGGTAAAATTGAGTTTTTGTCGGCCGCGGCATATTCCCTCAGGATCCTGTCCAGAAGTTTGGCCATGCCCGCGGGAAGAAGGCTACCCTTGGCCTTCGAGACAAAGTCCTCCACATCCGCCTCGGGATCCTCCCATTCCAGGGCTCCGGAGAGGAAGCGGATCGCGCGGGTTCTTGATTCTTTGGCGGGATCTTTCTCAACAGCCTTGAGAGTTTCCGGATCCTGGCGGAGAGCGTAAAAGAGGGCCCAATACTCCACCTCGCCCCGGATGCTGAGGTGCAGCGTGTAGCTGGCCAGGGCCTCCACATCTTCCCTGGCCAAAAGTCCGAAGCTGGGCATGGAGGTTCCCTCCAGACCCAGGTGCAGGGTCCTGAGGATGTCCTCACGCCTTGGGCGGGCCTTCAGTGGCTGGAAACCTGATTCGAGTTTGTGTTCGGCGGTGGAAATGAACTTGAATTCCCCCTGGCGGAAATCGCGGGGGAGGGGATTCAACCAACCGCTGGTGGCGCCCGCACCTTCTCCGCCCAATCCATGACAGTGAAGGCACAAACGGCGGTATTGTTTGCTGCCCCTTTCCAGAACCGCGGGTGTCAGTTGCAGGGTTTCGGAAAGTTTGGCGATGGTTGCGAATCCGTCCACCCCTTCGGTGCCAACCCTTGGCTTGGCGGGTGTACCGAATTGGCTCAAGAGAAAAGTGTTGACCTCTTCCCTCCATTCGGTGCCCCAAGGGGCCTTTTCCAAACTGTCGGGATTAAGGATGGGGACGCCCTGATCCTCCAGCCATTTGAGGCTCACCTCCGGTTTGCCGGGAGGGGGAAAGGCGGGGGGAGCGGATGCTGGCGCCTTGTCCAGATAGACGAGTGGGTTGGAACGCAGGGGGTAGAAAACACTGTCGGGAATTTCGGTCACACCGCAACCCGGAAGGGCGAGAGGAATGACCAAACCGGCGGTCGTCCAAAGGGTTAGGGCCACCAAAACCGACAGCCACCGCCCGATTGGACTGGGCCGTGGGGTGGAAGGTTGGGTTGGTATTTGCTGCATAGTGCTTTCAGGCCTGTCTGAAGGCGCGCTCCACGGGGAGGCATCCTCGCAAGAATGCATGATAACCACTGGGGCAACCTTTGTGCCATCTTCCCCAAGGGGGGCCAACGGCGCAGGGAAACCGCGTTTTGTGCACGCAAGTCGTTTGATCAACTTGGTTTGCGCCTGCCTTAATGCCGGACAGCCATGTCTGAAATAGGAATGCACCCGGGCAAAATTCCCGGGGTTGGGAATCTTCAGGCCGGAGGTATCCAGGAGGAGGGCTTGGGGGGGACCAAAGCCGGGTTGGTGAGGGGCCCGTACAGGTCTGGACGCCGGTCGGCCATTCGGCTGATCTCATGTTGGCCTGGCACCCGTACCAGGTGTTTGTCCCGCGCCAGGGTTGGATCAATCGAGGCGATCAGGATATCGGGTTGATCATCCTCGGAAATCGCGATGTATTCCCCGCCGGGATTGGCGATCCGGCTTCGTCCAAGGAAGTGGAACCCGCCTTCCTCACCCACCCGATTGCACACGGCGTGGAAAATGTGGTTTTCAAGCGCCCGCGCGGCCACCAGCAGTTTCACCACGCAAATGGCCCCCTCGGGCCAGTTGGTGGGTAGCACCACCAGGTCGGCACCCAGCACGGTGAGGGCGCGGCAGGTTTCGGGAAAACTGCCGTCGTAGCAGATTAGAATGCCGAGCCGCAGTCCACCCAGGTCCACCACCCGGTAGGGTTCCGTGCCCGCGGTGGTGAACCGGTCGAGGCCCATCCAGGGCAGGTGGGTTTTACGGTAGCGTTCCACCAGGCCAGAAGGCCCGAGGAGAACCGCGGTGTTGTACAGGGTTTCGCCGTCTCTTTCGGCGGTTCCAACCACCACGAAAACATTCAGACGGGTGCAGGCCTCCTGGATGGCCTGAATGTGGGGCGAATCGAGCGGGGTGGCCACAGCGAGGGCCTGCTGGCGCGACGCGAAGGAATACCCGGTGATGGCGCATTCCGGAAAAATGATCAACCGGGCCCCTTTCCGCGCGGCCGTTTCCAGTTGGTGGATGATGATTAGTGTGTTTTTTTCCGGCTGCCCCAGTTGGACATCCATTTGCACGCAGGCAATCGTCCAGATGTTCTCGGCGCTCATCCAATCAGCTCCAGGTTTCACGCTTTTGGACCCGGACAGAGCAGGAGGGGGCATCGGTGTTCCCCAGCCAGCCATCCCAAGCGCCGTGGTCGCCAATATCCACCCCTTGCGCCTGGGCCTCCCGTTGGAGGTGTGATTGCAGGTCCAGGAAAAAAACGGAATCCATCAGGTCGATGTGATTTCTGAGCTGCCCGTGCAGAACGCGGTAGAGCAGTTTCCACTCGGCCAGGGGATACGCATCCTGGAGGCGCATGGGGATTGTCCTTCACTGGGAGACGGAATGCCTGGATACCATAAGCTTCAGGCACACCCAGATCACATCATAGTGGATGCGACCGCCATGGAAGTTTTGTTGAGCAATGATGACGGCATCGACGCCCCGGGACTGCGGGCCCTGTTTGACGCGTGTGACGCGCTGGGGCCGTCGGCCCGGGCCTTTGTGGTGGCCCCGGTGGAATGCCACAGCGCGGGAGGGCACCGCGTCACCACGGAACGCATGCTGTCCGCCCGCGAACATGCGGAAGGTTGGATCGGTTTGGATGGCACGCCCGCGGATTGTGTTCGGGTTGGGTTGCACGGATTGAAACTGCGGCCGGAGTGGGTGCTGTCGGGGATCAATTCAGGCGGTAACCTGGGCGCGGATGTTTACCTGTCCGGAACGGTGGCTGCGGTTCGCGAGGCGACCATTCACGGTGTGCGGGGAATCGCCTTTTCCCATTACCTCGGTCGTGGCCTGAGGTTTGACTGGCCGCGCGCCACGCGTTGGACCCGTCAGGTGCTCGGGTTGTTGAAGGACGAGATGTTGCGCCCCGGGGAATTCTGGAATGTGAATTTTCCCAGCCTGCCCGCTGATGCCGGGGACCCGCCGCTGGTTTTCTGCGATCACCTCGGTTCCTCGCTGCATGTGGTGTATGAGCGGGTGGAGGGGGGATTCGTCTACTCCGGAAACTACCATGCCCGGGTCAGGGACCCGGGCAGTGATGTGGAAGCCTGTTTTGGGGGATCCATCGCCATCAGCCGGGTCCGTTTGTGAACCGGCGAGTCCGAGGGAAGGATCAGGCCGCGCGGGTCATGACCAAAGCGGCATTTTGCCCGCCGAAACCGAAGCTGGTGGAAATGGCCTTGGTCACCGGGAGGTCGCGGGCGGCGTTCGGAACATAATCGAGGTCGCAACGCGGGTCGGGTTTGGTCTGGTTGATGGTCGGGGGGACCACGCCTTTGTGGAGGCTCATGGCCATCGCGACCGCCTCCACAGCCCCCGCGGCGCCGATCAGGTGCCCGATCATCGATTTGATCGAGGACATCGGCAGGTGGCGCGCTGATTCGCCGAAGACCCGTTTGACCGCGGTGGTTTCCATGAGATCGTTCAGCCGCGTGCTGGTGCCGTGGGCGTTGATGTAATTGATGTCGGAAGCATTGAGCCGGGCCTCACGGAGGGCCCATTCAATGGCCCGCGTGGCGCCGCCCGCCTCGGGATCGGGCTTGGTGATGGCATAGGCGTCGAAGCTGGAGCCCATGCCGGTCACCTCGGCGTAAATGGTGGCACCGCGCCGGCAGGCGTGCTCGTAATCCTCCAGCACCAGGATGCCTGATCCCTCGCCGAGCACAAATCCGTCGCGCTCACCGTCGAAGGGGCGAGATACCTCGGAGGCGTTCCGCTTGGCGGGACTGAGGGCCCCCAAGGAAGAATAGGCCAGCATCAGCAAGGGATCGATCCGGCTGTCCGCGCCCCCGGCCAGGCAGTAGTCCGCATCGCCACGCTGGATGAGGCGGAAAGCCTCGCCGATGGCCTGGGTGCCAGCCGCGCAGGCGGTGGTGATGGTGTTGTTGGGGCCCTTGGCGTTGTGCAGCAATGAGATGTGGGCCGCCACCATGTTGGGCAGGTATTTCAGGATCCACAGGGGAACCATGGAGGAAGAGTTCTTGCCCAATTCACCTGCGTCCAGACCGCCTTCCTGACTGCAGGCCTGGGCCAGCATCGGAGCGATCTCGGGCAGGTCGATGGGAACCATGCCTGTGCCCATCACCACGCCCAGTCGTTCGGGGGTGATGATGTTCGAATCCAGGCCGCTATCCTTCATTGCCAAATGAGCTGCGACCACGCCAAAACGGGCGGCGCGGCCCATGATGCGCAGGCTTTTGCGGTGTTCCGGGGGGACCGCCTCCATCAGGTCGAGGTCTTTCACCTCGGCGGCGATTTTGGTGGGGTGGTTGGAGGCGTCGAACGAGGTGATGGGACCCACGCCGCTGTGGCCTTCCACGCAGGCGTTCCAGAAGGCGTCTTTGCCCACGCCATTGGGAGCCACAACACCCAGACCAGTGACTGCAACGCGTCGCATCGGATGGACAGCCCTGCAAAGGGCCAAGGAAATTCCTTGGCCACCTAGGATTTGCAAGGGCCATCCTACCCTATGCAAACCGGTTACAGTTCGCTTCCTGCTTAAAATGCCTAGTGGGCAATATGGGCCCAGATATTCCAAACTACCTTCTAGACTTAGGTGCCTGCAACTGCGCATGAATTAAAATTGGCCTTAATTAGCTAATTTTCTCAATTTAGCCCGAGCATCCCGTAAAACTGACACAAATTTCCAAAAACCACTGCGATTTTTGGGTATTTTCCCTAAGCCATAACCATTAGTCCCCACCTTGGCCTTTCATTTTGTGGGAAATGCAATGAAAAAATATCAATGGGCTAGCCTTGGTGATATAAATGCATTTTTTGGTCTAACTTTAGATAATATTGCCGTTTTATTGATATTGACCACTACTATTTCCAGCACAGTGCCTTGGCTGGATCAGGCGGCGGGAAGCCATTCTTTCAGCCCTGATTTTGTGATGACCCATATGGTTCCGGGGACCGCCCTTGGAGTTTTGGTAGGAGACCTTGTTTACACCTGGATGGCCTTTCGCCTGGCGCGGCGGACCGGGAATCCAACGGTGACCGCCATGCCGCTAGGGTTGGATACCCCCAGCACCTTCGGCATGGCCTTTCTGGTTCTGCTTCCGGCGTTGCAGCAAGCCTCCGGCCCTGACAATCCGCTGACCCGGGGGGAAGCGGAGCCTTCCATGCGTTTCGCCTGGCATGTCGGCCTGATGGTGCTGCTGATGGTGGGTGTAATCAAGTTGGTTTTGGCTCCGCTGGGTAATCGGGTTCGGCGGCTGGTGCCGCGTGCCGGGCTTTTGGGGAGCCTGGCTGCCATCGCGCTGGCCCTGATTTCCTTCTTGCCACTGGTGAATGACGGGATTGCCAGTGTGCCACTGATCGGCATGGTGGTACTTGCCATCGTGCTCTACACGCTGGTGGCCCACCAGCCTTTGCCCTTTGGCATACCTGGTGCCTTAGCGGCTTTTGTGGTTGGACTGGTGGTTCATTGGATTGGGGTGGGCTTGGGGCACTGGACCGGGGCGCGGGTGGTTCCAGAATTGGGATGGCCCTCCAGCCATGGCATGGAATTGATGGCGTTTTGGCCCTTTGGCGCGGAAGGCTGGGCCTGGTGGAGCCAGGTGTGGGCGGAGGCATTGGGGCGTTTGCCCGTGGCACTCCCGTTCGCCCTGGCCACGGTGGTAGGCGGGATCGATTGCACCGAATCGGCCGCCGCCGCGGGTGACGAGTACGACACCAGCCATGTGCTTTGGACAGAGGCGCTGGCCAGCCTGGTGGCGGGCACTTTGGGCGGAGTGATCCAGACCACTCCGTACATTGGCCATCCGGCCTACAAGAAAATGGGTGGCAGGGCCGCGTACACGATGGCCACCGCCCTTTTCATCGGTTTGGCCGGATTACTGGGATGGTTTGTGGTGTTGGAATCGATACCCCGCGGGGCGCTGTACCCGATTCTTGTATTTGTGGGATTGGAGATCACCGCGGTCTCGTTTCAAGCCACTCCGGCGCGGCACCATGCCGCTCTCGCCTTTGCCATGCTGCCCGCTTTGGCTGTCGCCGCACTGTTGTGCATCAAGGGAGTTTTCGGGCCGTTTCCCCCGCAAAACGCGGGGGATGAGAGTTTGCTGACACTTCAGACGCTTAGATGCCTGTCCAATGGTTTTCTTCTTACTTCGCTACTGTGGGCATCGATCCTCGCCATGATGATCGATGGACGCCATCGGGTGGCGGTCGCCTTCTGTCTGGTGGGGGCGGTGCTGGCCTTCACCGGGGTGATCCATTCTCCCCTTCCTGACGAGCGTGTGGGCTTGCCTTGGCAGGTTTTGGAAATGGTGCCAACGGGAATGCAGAAGGCGGTCGCCTGCCAGACGCCCTGGCATTGGTCCGTGGCGTACCTGTTGTGGGCCGGGGTGATCGGGTTGGCGGGTTGGGGGAAAAAAGACCCCGCCCAACCGGTGGCAGGTTGAGCGGGGTTCGAATCTGGAAAGCCGTCGGTGATCGGCAATTTTGGAAGAAAAACCGCGGAAAGCCGGATCAATTCTGGGGCGCGTAACCCGCGTTTTTCAGCATCCGGCGCAAATCGACAATCATCTGGGTGTCGATGTCCTTGTGTTTGGGATGAATGAAAAACTCGGTTTCCGCCCCGATGGTCACCTTCAGTTTTCCATCGTGTTTTTCCTCGAAGGTTCCCACCTCGCCAATGAGTGAGACCACATCCTTCCAGTGGATGTTGTGATTGGTTGGATGGGCGAAAATGGCCCGCAGGGTGTCGGCGTGGTGGCTGTTGATTTGCTTGGTGGTGTCGCTCATGAACTGGACCCCTTTCATGAAGGGCCGTCCTCCACTGAAAATCGGAGCGGGAGGACAGCGGGGAACTTAATCGGACTTCATTATCCAATTTATGTCCCTTTTCCTCGCCAGTCAACTGGGGCGGTTCAGGGGGACAACCATTTGGGCGGTTTTGGCCCCAGGCGATTCATGGCTTCCAACCAATTCCAACCGGAATCCAGCGGGTTGGCTCGGCTAAAGCGGATGCTGCTCGCCTGGGAGATGGCGATTGCCTGGGGTACTTCCAACCATCGGGACACATGCAAGTAGTGGGGCCCATCTTTATGGGTCGGAGGGATTTCCGTTAATTCCAACGAGATGGGGCGGTGGGTGAAAATGGATGCGTACAAGGCGTTGACCCCCATGGAGCCTTGAGCCTGGATGGTCAGGGGCATTCCGGTTGTCTCCGGGATGCCGTCCAGGGCTTGGATCAACTGCACCGTATCGAAGACCTGGCCGGATTCGACAGTGGCCCCCAACAGGGCCAACCGCCTGCGGGTCATGTGTGGGGCAGGTTTCCCGTTCGGGCCGGGATGGGTGTCCCTCCATTCTGATTCACCTGTACCGCGGGGCGCGAACATCACCAGCACCTCACCGGCGGCAACCAGTCCTCGCTGTTTTTCTTCCGATTGAACAGGCTGGCCAAGCATTATCCTGGCCATCTTTCCGGCGAGCCCCCGGGCCGGACTGTGGATCATCACGGGCAATTCCAGCCCGGGTTCCACCTCAAGGCTCCATTTCTGGACAAGTCGCTCGCCCACAACCTGGCTGGAAAGCAAACGGGGAGGGGCCCGGTGGTCGCGTGGCCAGTGGGCGAACGAGGTGCGCGCCAATTCCGCCTTCAAACGGCCTGGTTGGGTTGACAGCCATTTGGCCGCCTCCGATTCAGTTTGGGGGATGGGGTGGTTTGCCACAGGGACAAACCACTCGTCCACCGTTGTGTTTCGTTGATCCGTGGGAAGCGAGGTGAAAACCTTCAGCAAATCCGGGTCGAGCGGAGCGGGCTTGCGGTTATTAAGGTCCCTGGGGGTGACCCCGGCGGCATGGCGGTCAATCCAGCCCATCGCACCCTGGCGCAATTCGGGGGTGTCCAGATGCCCACCGGAGGTTTCCATGAGGGCGAATGCCTCGGGTTTGCCTGCCTGGCTGAAGGCCATCCGCGCGAGCGAGGCGGGGCGGCGGTAACCCCCCACAGGAAAAATGGCGTCCCTGTCGCTGTTGCCCAGCAGGGTGGCACGCGGGGCGCACAAGGCGATGACTTGGGCGAAATCCAGGCCGGCAACATTGTGGAAATACATGCAGTCGCAATGGCCGGTGACGCATCCGGGAAGATTGGGTTCCATCTCGCCTTGGATCAGGTGGGCCCTCAAGTCGGCCAGGCCGGCGACCGGGACGATGGCCCGCACGCGCGGGTCCGCGGCGCCCAGCCACCAGGAGGTGGCTCCGCCACCCGATCGGCCCGTCACCGCCAGCCGTTTGCCGTCCACTTCGGGGCGTGACTCGAGGTAATCCAGTGCCCTCATGGCATTCCATAATTCGACCCCGGCGGGGGTGAAGCCCCGATTGTGCCACCACCAGCGGCCATGACGGTGTGTCCCATGGTGGGTTCCCTCGATCTCGCCGAGTTGCAGGGTGTCCAGGATCAGGCAGGCGTACCCGTTCTCGGCAAACAGGGCCGGGTGGTGCTGGTATGGCACCTTGGACCCGTAGGCCACCCGGGCCACGGAGCCGTCCGAACCTTTTACCTCGCGCGCGAAAGTGGCGTGGCCACAGACATACAGCACGGCCGGACACGGGCCGCCAGGGTTCCTGGGCAAGTACAGGTTTGCGGTGACATAAAGGCCGGGCCTGGATTGAAAATGGATTTTTTCGACCTTGAATTTGTCAGTCTCAACCGCGCCGGTGATGACAGGGCGCAGGGGAGTGCGTTCGGGTAGCGGAGAAAGGCCCATCGATTCGAGAAAGTCCGCGCGCCAACGGGCCTGCTTGGCCCCGAGGGGTTCGTCCGTGGCAAATCCTTGGGCGCAGGCCCGTTCGATTCGGGTGGTGGCACCGGCGATCCAGGCGTCACGCCATGCTTCCGGAGATGGTGGGACGGTCTGGCCGCAAAGGAACAAGAGAATGATGGAGTGCATCCAGTGCTTCCCGGTTTTTTGGTAGGTTCTAGTGGGGTAGACTAAAGCTGTTTGCGGGCATTTCGGCCGCATTGTCAGACGGCCTGACCCCATTGTCCATCCCTGATCGTTCCAGCCAAGGAAAATCTGATGACTTTCGCGGAACCCAGTCCAGCCTTGGCCGGGTTGGATGCCTTGGTCAGTCCAGCCCTGGTCTTCTTCCTGGAGCGGATCGAGGGGAACCTGGGGGCGGTTTTGCGGATGGTGGGCGGGCGCGCCGAATGCTTGCGGCCCCATGTGAAAACCCACAAGACTCGCGAGATTTCACGGCTATGGATGGCCCTGGGGGTGACCAAGCACAAGGCTGCCACACTGGTGGAGGCGGAGATGCTTGCCCAGGAGCAGGCTTCGGATGTTCTGGTCTCTTACCCCTTGGTTGGGCCGGCTCCGCTGAGGCTGGCTTTTTTGGCCAAGGCGTACCCGAATACACGGTTCAGCGCCCTGGTGGACGGTTGGGAAATATTGGAGGGGCTTCAACGCGCCGCAGGGGAGCAGGGATGCAGATTGGGCGCGATGGTGGACCTGGATGTCGGCCAGCACCGAACCGGGGTGGGGCAATCCTCGCTTCGGCGGGAATTGATCGAGGCCTTGGCCAAACCCGGACCGCTGGAGCCCGCCGGAATCCATGCCTACGACGGCCACCTGAGCATGGATAGTTTGGAGGAGCGTCGCCGCCTGGCCCGAGGTGTGCTGGAAGAAGCCATTTCCGCCCGTGAAATCGCCCGCCAGGCTGGATGGCCAACAGGCACGCCCTTGGTGGTTAGCGGTTCGCCGGCATTTCCAGCCCATTGTGAAAGCTTGCAAACGGTGGAAAATCTGGAGCTTTCCCCCGGAACCGTTGTTTTGTTTGACGCCGGGTATGCCCGTTACCCGGACTTGTCCGCCCATTTCGGGGCGGCCGCGGCGGTTTTTACCCGTGTGATCAGCAGGCCGCAGGCCGATGTGGTGACATTCGATTGCGGCACCAAGGCGATTGCCAGCGACCCGCCTATGGCCAAAAGGGCCCGAGTGGAGGGCCTGGAGGACGCGGAAATCATCGGCCACAACGAAGAGCACCTGGTGCTGCGAACCCCGCGGGCCGCCGAATGGCCCGTGGGACGGACCACGCTGGCTTGGCCCTGGCATATCTGCCCCACGGTGGCCTGGCATGACCAGGCTTGGGTATTCGATAAAGGCGAGCCGGTGGGGGTCTGGCCGGTCGCGGCCCGGGGCAGGCAAAAGGTATCCAGGCCCAGCCTGTGAGCATGGGCTGGTCGATTGGCCTGAAAAGCCCTAGAATTTTCGGTTGAAAGAGGGGTACGGCATGGATGCGGATGGCTCGATGACGACGGGTTTGGTTTCTGACGGTTGTCAATCCGCCCCGAGGCGGGTGTTGCTGAAGCTGAGTGGCGAGGTTCTCACGCTTCCCGGCCAGTCCGGCATCAATATTGAAGAAGTCCTGAAAGCCGCCGCCGAGATCAAGTCTCTCGTGGAACTGGGGGTTCAGCCCGCCGTGGTGGTGGGTGGGGGCAATATTTTGCGCGGGGCCCAATTCTCCAGCGGAACCACCGTCATCAAGAAGGCGACCGCCCATCACATGGGAATGCTGGCCACCGTGATGAACGGCCTGGCCCTGCAGGAGGCCCTGGAAAGCCTGGGCTGCGAGACCCGCTTGCAGACCGCGATCCGAATGGAAAGCGTGGCCGAACCTTTCATCCGCCGCCGCGCCGTGCGGCACTTGGAAAAGGGGCGCATCGTGATCCTCGCCGCCGGCACCGGCAACCCGTTCGTGACAACAGACACGGCCGCCGCCCTGCGTTCGTGTGAACTGGGTGTGGATATCCTGCTGAAGGCCACCAAGGTCGACGGTGTCTACAGCGATGATCCGGTCAAGAACCCGCACGCCGTGTTTTACGACCGGCTGTCCTACGATCAGGTGCTGCGCGACAACCTCAAGGTGATGGATGCCAGCGCGGTGAGCATGTGCCGGGAAAGCAATGTGCCGATCCGGGTGTTCAATTATCGCCGTGAAGGCAACATCCAAAAGGCGGCCCTTGGGCAGCCGGTTGGCACGCTGATTTCAGCGAAAGCTTGACAGGTTTTCTATTTTGTTGGTTTGGAGAAGTGACGGGAGTGGTGCCATGCAGAACGCGAAAGCCATCTTGAAGGACGCCGAGGACCGCATGGAAAAGGCGGTGGGCGTTTTTGTGAACGAACTGAAGGGATTGCGCACCGGTCGGGCGACTCCCGCTCTGGTTGACAATCTCCGGGTGGAGGCCTACGGGGGCGCCAGCGAGATGAAGCTGCGCGACATGGCCCAGATTTCGGTGCCAGAACCCCAGCAACTGGTGATCAAACCGTTTGATGCCGGCACCTTGAAGGATATCGAAAAGGCCATCCGCGCTTCCGACCTGGGGCTCGCCCCGGCCAATGACGGCAAGGTGATCCGCCTGAATGTGCCGCCCATGAGCGGCGACCAGCGCAACAAGCTGGTGGCCCGGGTGAAGAAGTCCGCCGAGGAGACCAAGGTTTCCTGCCGGAATATCCGCCGCGACGGGAACAAGCATATCGACACCGCCCAAAAGGATGGCCACCTGACCGAGGATGAGCAGTCCAAGGCCAAGGACGAGATGCAGGGCCTGCTGAAGAAATTCGAGGACCGCGTCAGCGACCTCGCCGACAAGAAGGGCAAGGAGATCCAGGAGAATTGATCCGGATTCGCCTTGTCTGAATTGATCCAAGCGCCGCGGGCACCTGCGGCGCTTTTGCCTTGAAAGGGCTGGCCCTTTGGCCGGCCGGGAAGCCAACGATGAAGACCCTCAGGCAGATCCACGACCATTTCCGTCAACTCGCCACGGACGGTGGCCTGGGCTCGGATCAGGTCCTGGAAAGCCGCGCGGCCTTGGGGGCGAACCGGCTCACGCCTCCCGAACGCGAGCCCCTTTGGCAGCGATTTCTGGAGAAATTCGACGAGCCGATCATCGGAATCCTGCTGGCCGCCGCGCTCCTATCCACGGTGGTGGACCTGTTCAAGAGAGGTGTGGCCCAAGGGCTTTGGGGGCTTGCCCTGGTGACTGCCGCACTGGTTCCAGGTCTTTTAAGGGCGGATTTGAGGCGCTGGGTTCCTTCGCTGATGTTGTTGGCGGCCATGGGCCTTTTCGCCCTGTCGGTTGTGGGGGGGCATCCCTCCTACGAGGGATTGGCCGTGATGTTGGCGGTCCTGCTTGCCACGGTGGTTTCCTTCGCCAGCGAATATCAGTCCGACCGTGAATTCGAGGCCTTGAACACCACCCGGGACGCCATCCGGGTGAAAGTGACGCGGGACAACCAATTCCGGACCATCAACCTGGAGGAAGTGGTGGTGGGGGACCTGGTCCATCTGGAAACCGGTGACGAGGTCCCGGCGGACGGACGGTTGGTGACGGCTGTGGAATTGTCACTGGATCAGTCACTACTGACCGGCGAATCGGAACCGGTCCGCAAGACGATCTGCCGTTCGGATGAGACCGGCTCGGGTCCGGACCATTCCGGGTGCGCCTTCCGGGGAACCCAGGTGGCGCGGGGCACAGGAAACCTGAGAGTGGCCGCAGTGGGCGACGCGACGATGGTCGGTGAGATCGCCCGCAGCCTTTCCGGCGCAGAGGAGGCGGAGGATGAGTCGGCGGTCGCCACGGCCGACCGAATCCGGGAAAAACTGGCTCTTTCCCGGCGCGAGACCCCCCTTCAACTGAAGCTGAAGGGATTGGCGGACCTGATCAGCATGGCCGGTTATGCGGCGGCCTTGGCGATTTTCCTGGTGGTGATGGGGCGGGCCTGGGCCGACGGGGAGTTGTCCGGTGGTCTCCTGCCCTTTCTGGGAGCCCTGTTGTCGGCATTGGTCTATTCGGTGATCATCGTGGTGGTGGCCGTGCCCGAGGGGCTGCCCATGAGCGTGACCGTGTCTTTGGCCCTTGCCATGCGGAAAATGACCCGGGCCAACAGCCTGGTCCGGCAAATGGTCGCCTGCGAGACCATCGGCTCAGCCACCGTGATCTGTTCGGACAAAACCGGGACGCTAACCCGCAACCGCATGACCGTGGTGGGTGTGATGGGGGAAGGGTTTGACCTGGAGATCGGCAAAACCGGCTGGAAGGCCGTATCCCGTGCAACGCTCCTCGACGGATCAACCGGGCCCCGGCAGCCACTGGACTGGCTTGCCCTGAACGCCGCCGTGAATTCGACCGCGCATCTGGAGCTCAAGGAGGGCAGGCAGGTGCTGGTGGGTTCGGGGACCGAGGGGGCTTTGCTGCGCTGGGTCGAGGAGCAGGGGGCCGACTACAAGTCCGTCCGCGACGCCCATCCGCCACTGCTGCAGTGGCATTTCACCAGTGAGCGGAAGCGGATGGCCACGGTCATCCGCAAGCCGGGGCTTGCCTCGGTCGAACTGGTGGTGCTGGTGAAGGGTGCCGGGGAAATTGTCCTCGACCTGTGTGACCGTGTGATGGAGGCGGGAGGCGGGGTGGTGCCCATGGCGGACGCCGTCCGTGAAACCTGGCGTAGCAGGATCGTTTCCCAGGCCGCCGAGGCGATGCGGACCATCGCGTACGGGTGCCGTTTTGTGCGGGACGATGATCCCAAAAACCCGACCGATCTCGACACCCTGTATTCGCGACAGGAAGAATTGGAAAGCGGGTTGGTTTTCCTCGGATTCATGGCCATCCAGGATCCGGTGCGGGACGATGTGCCCGAGGCGGTGGCGCGTTGCGCCGAGGCGGGTATCGGCGTGAAGATGGTGACCGGCGACAATCCGGAAACGGCCCGCGCGATCGCCCGGGAGATCGGGCTGATCCAACGGGAAGACGCCCTTCTGTGGACCAGCCGCGAATTCAACGCCTTGTCGGATGAGCAGGCCAGGGAACTGCTTCCGCGGGTGGCGGTGCTGGCGCGCGCCCAACCCCTGGACAAGTTGCGATTGGTGCGTTTGCTGCAATCCAGCGGCGAGGTGGTGGCGGTCACCGGGGACGGGACCAACGACGCCCCGGCGTTGAAGCGAGCCGATGTGGGACTGTCGATGGGGATAGCCGGGACAGAGGTGGCCAAGGAGGCGAGCAAGATCGTCCTGCTGGACGATGCCTTTTCCACGATTGTCAAGGCGGTGCATTGGGGCAGGGCCCTGTACGAGGGCATCCAGCGTTTCATCCAGTTCCAGTTGACGATCAACCTCAGCGCGCTGGTGATCGCGTTCCTGGGGCCGCTGTACGGTATCCGCCCTCCGTTCACGGTGCTGCAACTGCTTTGGATCAATGTGATCATGGACACCTTCGCGGCGATCGCCCTGTGCAGCGAGCGACCGGAGCCGGGCCTGATGCGGCAAAAACCTAAAAGGCGGGATGAGTCCATCATCACCCGGGGGATGGCCCTCAGCATTCTTTCAACCGCCTTGTTTTATGTGGTCACTCTGACCGGATTACTGCTGGTGATGCGGGGCGACCCGGCCAATCCCGGCTGGCTGGCGGGTGAGGGCGCCTGGATGGCCGAATCGGCCGGCAAGGTCTTCCCCGTGGAGGTGGCAGATCTGGCGCGGTCGGATTCCGGAGGATGGACATTGGGTGAGGGGAGCGAGGCGGTGAAGGTCCGGTTCACGGTGCGGCAAGCGACCCTCTTCTTCACCGCTTATGTGCTTTTCCAGGTGTGGAATCTTTTCAATTGCCGGTCGCTGAATCCACGAGTGAGTGGGTTGCGTGGGGTGTCGGGTAATCCCTGGTTTATCACCATCGTTTTGGCGATCGTTCTGGGGCAGGTTTTGATCGTCAATCTGGGCGGGGTGATTTTCAACACGCAGCCACTGGGTTGGGAATGGCTGTGGATCGGCGCGGCGACAGCCAGCGTGCTGGCCATCGGCGAGTTGACGCGCAGGAGTCTCGCCTGGATGGAAGGTCGGGCAGGCAAAGCTTAAGGAGAGTGGGCCCGTGGCTGAATCGCGTGAAGTCCTCGATAAGCTGGGAGTGGGCCGCATCGGGCGCCATATCCTATTGTGTGCCGGCCCCAAATGCTGTGATGAGAACGAGGGCCAAAAAGCCTGGGAGACCCTGAAAGCCGAAATTGCCCGCAACGGACTGGGGCAAGGGGAAACGGTCTGTTTCCGCACCCGGGTGGGTTGTTTGCGGTTGTGCCAGCAGGGGCCTGTGGCGCTGGTCTACCCGGAGGGGACCTGGTACGGAGAAGCGACCGCGGACCGGATACCGAGGTTGGTGCGCGAGCATCTGGTGGAGGGCAGGCCCGTAGGGGAGTGGACGCTGGCGAAAAATCCGCTGAAGGAACCCGTTGGGGGCACCGGCGAATAAACGGTCTCAGGCCAGGAATCGGGGGTTCGATGCGGGCATGAGTGCTGTCATCGGTCTGGCAATGATGGGCGTGATCTTTTTGGTGTCGTTTGTCTGGCGAAAAGTCCGGAGGCCGAGGCCGGAAGCTGCTTCCCTGTTCCTGGGGCTTCCCTCGGCCAAATGGCATCCTTGCACCTCCGACCAGGATGGGCCACGATTCCTTTTCACGCCGGAGCATCGGCAGGGCAAACATACCAAGCCTCCCGAATTGGCCGTGGCCGTACCGGCCCAGTTACCTTGCCAGATGAAAATTCGATTGAGGGACTGGAAGGATCGGCTGGGACTTCGACTGGGTCTTGCGCGGACGGTTGCCACCGGGGACCCAGACTTTGATGATCGAATTTATGTGGAGGCCGGGCGAGAGGGATTTGCCACGGACCTTCTGGCCAAGGCGGGGGCCCGGGGGGCGGTTTCTCAGTTGTTGGGCCTGGGATTCGGCAAGATTACCTGGTTGCCTGAGAAATCAGAAGTCAGGGCCGAATGGGTGGGTTATGTGCCAGCAGGGGAACAAGACATTCAAGTTGTGGGGGAGGCGGCAACCCTGTTGGAAAATTTGGCGGATGCGGGGGTGGGTTTGGAGGCCGGGCCGCTGCCCGATTGGATGTTCCGGCGATTGTTGGGGCTGGGGTGGTGCTGGTTGTGGTTGGGGTTATTGGCCGCTTCAAACGCCTTGGGATTTTACCTGGTGACACAAGAATACCCGCCCCTGGCCGGGAATTGGTTTCACGCCGCTCCGTGGACAGTTCTTGGGCTCCTTTTGTTTTTATTCCCAGCCTGGTTCTTTTTTCGCAACTCGCCAGCCGGGCACCTGTCCTTGTCGATGTGGTCGGGAATGATCACCGTTTTGCTCGCGGTGGGGGCCTACCCGGTTTATTTCAGCCTGAATGGTTGGCTGGATGAAAAGGCCACCGAAACAATCAGCCTGCCCGTGCAGGGTTTTCACAAGACCCAAGGCAAAGGAGGTATCAAGTACTACGCCACACTGGACGCGCTGGTGGCAGGCAAGCATGTCGATTCAGTGAAGGTGGATCAGACAATTTACGACATGATCCAGCACCGGCAGTTGGATACCGCTGTAATTGAATATGGTCCGGGTTGGCTCGGATTTCCTTGGAGAAAGTCCCAGGGATTCAGTCTGCGCCAGGCTCGAAAGGGGCTTTTGGGTGGTCAGGGTGAGGGCCCCTGACGCGGATCATTCCTGGGTTTGGGAAACCGCCTGCAAAACCGTTTTACCGGGCCGTGTCAGGCGATAACGGGCGGTTTGGCGCAGGTCTTCGGGCGCATCGGGGTTGCCGGCGCTGATCTCAAGCCAACCGGCACCCACAGCCAGCGCGTGCATTCGGCGCAATTCGCGGCTGGAAATGGCCTCGGAATCCCACCGCCGACTCCATTGGGATTCCTCCTTGGGGAGGTAGTTGGCCAGCAAGTCGCCCAAGCCAGGAGCGGCTAAAAACAGGCGTTGCTCGTCTTCGAAGTCCAGCAGATCCACCGGTGCGCTCCTGGGGGTGCATCGGTGGTCATCGGTTGCGGGAAGACAGAAAAACCGTTTGCCAATGTGGAAAGCCGAAAAACAAACGCCAAAACAATCGGTTGGTTACGGAAGTGCGGGTTGGTCGGCCCCATGGAGAGGGTGGTGTGATTGGGCGGTTGGCGGGTTTGGAAACCTTCAGGAACGGCTAAAGATCCAGCGGTAGAGTTCCAACAGGCTGGGGGCCTTGCCGGTGGTCAGGAAGCCGATCCGGAAGATCCGCCCGGCGACCCAAATGGCGCCAACCGTGGTCACCAGGACCAGGAACGCGCCGAGGATTGGTTCCCACAATGGAAGGTTTGGAGCGGCCGCCAAACGGCAGAGCATGACTGTCGGCGTCGCCAACGGGATGAAAGAAAGGGATCGGGCGAGGGACCCGGTCGGATCCTCCATGACCGGCAACAGGAACATGAGGGGGATGGAAAGTGAGATGCTGACCGGCATCAGCAGGGTTTGCGCCTGCTTCATATCCGAGCAGGCGCTGCCAACCGCGATAAACAGCGAGCCGAACAGGAGAAGGGCCAGCCCCTGGAAGAGAAAAAACCAGGCGGGCAAATCCCACCGCAGGTCTCCCGCCAAGTTCCAATGGCGGGCCGCCATCAGGCCGCCGCCCACATAGACCATGGATAGGACGAGCCCGGTACCGGTCATGCCAAGGAGCTTTCCGCAGAGCAATTGGAAAGAAGTGGCGCTACCCAGCAGCACCTCCCCGATGCGGTTCATTTTCTCCTCGATCACACCCTGCAACTGGGGTTGGGCGCCTATCAGCACGATCATGAACAAAAAGATCGCGGCGAAGATGGGGACGAGCGGTCTCAATCCTGATTGGACCTCCTTGCCCTCAAGGACAGCCCCCGATTCGGAAAGGGTGGGCAGGTCGCGCTGGATGAGGCCCTTGCTGGCCGTTTTTCCAGCGGCCTCGACCAGCCCGACGATTTCCGCCGGGGAATATCTGCGTTCCTTGCGCATCAAAAGGAGAGGGTTTTGGGTGGCGGTCCTCTGGAGTTGAACGATGGTCATCAATTTGACCCCAACGCCCAGCAGGATGTCACGATCCAGCGCCTTGTCGGTGTAGTAGGTGACCGAAGCCTCACCGGTTGGCTGGGGGTTGGTCTCCAGGGCGGCGGGGCCGATATCGAAAAAGGCGGCCAGTTCACCCGCAGCGACCCTGCGGCCCAAGTCGTAGCGCAATTTCAGTGCTTCAGCCGGGTCGGCTGGTGGGGTGATCGATTCGAATTCAAGCAGGGCCAACTGACCGCCGGGTAAGCCACCATTTTCAGTGGTGTCGGAACGGCTTTTCTCCGCCGGGGCACCCTGGCCCAATTCCCTTTCGCGCAGGAGGCGGAGGGTCGGAACGGCCTCGACCCCAATGCCTGGAGTCCTGTCGATGATGGCGATGGACCGTGCTTTCTGGCTTTTCCAGCCTTGTGCGATGCTGGAGGCGTTGGAACTGATCAGGATAAGAACCGGCATGAGGATCAGACTTACCAGAAACGCCTTGTTCAGGACTGCGGCGCGGAATTCGCGCCCCGCGATCACGAGTATTTTTTCCATGGGTGCGTCAGGCTGCCGCCTCCTCCATGCGAGTCGCGCCAACCAGATCGAGGAATATTTCCCGCAGGGTGGATTCACCCAGGTCGAAGCGGGTGATGGGACCTTGTTGCTGGAGGGCCCGCAGTAGTTCCTGGGAGTCAACCCCTGGTTCCAACACGATCGCCGTTTCCGCGCCCAGGTCGGCGCAACGCTCCACTCCCGGCAGGCGGGATGTGTCGATCGGGCCGTCCGCGAGGCGGGCCCGAACCGTCACCCGGCCATGCCTGCTGCGAACCTCGGCCCAGGTACCGTCCAGCACCTTTCGTCCCTCATGAATGAGCACCAACGAGTCGCACATCCGTTCCGCCACATCCATGTCGTGGGTTGAGAGGATGACCGTGGACCCTGCCGCTTTCAATTCTCGGATGGCGTCGCTGATCTGGGCGGCATGAACGGGATCCAGACCGCTGAAGGGCTCGTCCAGGATCACCAACTCGGGCCGGTGGGCCACAGCGCCTATGAACTGCACCCGCTGGGCCATGCCCTTGGAAAGCGCCTCCACCTTCAGCCCGGCCGCTTCCGCAAGATCAAGGCGCCCAAGCCATTCGCGCACGGAAGCTTCGGGGGAACGGACCCCCTTCAAGCGGGCAAAGAAACACAACAGTTCGAGCACCTTCATCGAACGGTACAGGCCGCGTTCCTCGGGGAGGTATCCCACACGGTCGCTGGCGCATTTTTCACGCACAGACCCCAGCACCTCGACGGTGCCCTCCTCGGGCTCGTACAAACGGGTGATCAGCCGGAGCGTGGTGGTTTTTCCAGACCCGTTGGGACCCAGGAACCCGGTGACGCTTCCGCGGCGCACGGAAAGATCCATTTGGTCCACAGCCACCTTGCGGCCGAAGCGTTTGGTGGCCCTGGTCAAAACTACCGCATGGGTCATGGGGCTGTTTCCGTGTCTGCCGGGCCTGGTGGCGCATCACCCGTTTTGGTCATTTTCCTGCCGGCTTTTTCCAGGGCCAGCCGCAAGGCGAACTCCACCTGGGCGTTCAGGGAACGCAGATCATCCTTGGCCCAGCGCTCCATGGCGGCATGGACTTCGGGATTGAGTCTCAACAGGAATGCTTTCCGATCAGCCAAGTGAAGTGTTCCCGCCCTATCCAGTGTACAGGGAACCGGTGTTGACCACCGGCTGTGGATCCTTGTCGCCGCACAGCACCACCAGCAGGTTGCTGACCATGGCTGCCCGGCGCTCGTCATCGAGCTTGACCTTGCCTTCCGAGTCGAGGCGGTCGAGCGCCATCTCCACCATGCCAACAGCCCCATCCACAATGATGCGGCGGGCGGCAAGGATGGCGCTGGCCTGCTGGCGGCGCAGCATCACCGCGGCAATCTCCGGGGCGTAGGCGAGGATGCTGATCCGGGCCTCCAGCACCTCGACCCCCGCGGCGGAAAGGCGGTCGCGCAGTTCGGTCCGCAATTCCTCGCCCACCTTGTCGGGATTGCCGCGCAGGCTGATCCTGGAGTCATCGTGGCTGTCGTAAGGGTGTTTGCTGGCCAGGTTGCGCAGGGCCGATTCGCTCTGGATATGGACGAAATCCTCATAATTGTCCACATCGAACAGGGCCCGGACGCTATCGACCACCCTCCAAACCACCACGGCCGCGATCTCTATGGGATTGCCATCGAGATCGTTCACCTTGGCCGGCTGGCGTCGCTTGGGGCCGGTTGCGGTGGTCACATTGCCGGAAGCGTCCTTGGTGGTGGTGGATTCGGACTGGCTGCCGGTTTCAAAGGTTCGGACACGCAGGGATACCAGGCGTTTGAGGTAAAACGGATTCACCCAATAAAAACCGGCATCCTTCAGGGTTCCAACATACTCGCCGAACAGTGTCAGGACCCGCGATTGATTGGGGTTCACCACCACCAATCCGATCAGGGTGAGAATGCCCAGGAGGATGGCAAGCACCACCATGGCGATGCTGCCCACGATCGGAAGTCCGGGCCAGTGCCTGAAATGCGGTGCTGTGAAGAGGAGGCTGGAAGGGCCTGACAGCAGCAGGGCCAAGCCAATCAGAAGTGGGAGATACCCGGAACGAGCAGAGACCACACGATTCTGAATCATGACACATTCCTCGGCCAGCTCTAAAAATTGGCTGGATACCGAAATGATATCACATTGAAATCGGTGTTCAAGGGCATTGATTCAAAGGAAAAACACGCACCAGACCGCGGCCAGGATGAACCCACAGGCCAGCAGGTATTTCCAATGGATAGGTTCGCCAAGAAACCAGATGGAGAAAGGCACGAAAACCATCAGGGCGATCGCTTCCTGAAGGATCTTCAACTGCCCCACCTGGAATTTGGTGTGGCCAATCCGGTTGGCCGGGACTTGCAACAGATACTCAAACAGGGCCACAATCCAGGAGATCAGGGCGGCAATGATCCAGGGTTTTTCAGCCAGGCCCTTCAGATGGCCGTACCAGGCGAAGGTCATGAAGACATTGGAAAGGAGTAGCAGGCTGGTGGTTTGCCAGAAAACGCCCATCCTGGGCCTCCCTCATCCTGAATGGGGGCTCAGCCCGGCAGGCTGGCCATGTTCTGGTCGATCGAACGGATTTGCTCTTCCAATTCCGCCAGGGTGGCCCGCTGTTGTTCCACCAGTTCGGCGGGGGCGCGCTGCACGAAGGACTCGTTGCCCAGCTTGGCCCGGATGCCGGCGATGGCTTTTTCTTTTTCCTGGCGCTGTTTGGTCAGGCGCTGGCGCTCGGCGGCGGGATCGATGATTCCCTCCAGTAGCACAAACGCCTCGAAATCGCTTTCCACGGCGCTGGCTGCCAGCTTGGGCCTTTCGATCTCCACGGCTATGGTCAGTTCGCCCAAGCCTGCCAGGTCGCGCATCACCGGATGCAGGGGCTGGAGGCCTTGCACGATGGATGCGGGAGCTTTGGCCAGCAGGGTGAGGGGGGTGCGGTTTTCGATCTGGTAACGGTTGCGCGTCTCGCGGACCAGGCGGATGAGGCGCTGCATAAGTTCGAATACCGCCTCCACCTCGGGGGCGGGCCAAGCCGAATCCGCGATGGGCCAGGGGGCCACGCAGACGCTGGTCTCTGATTGCCTGCCGGCTGATAATCCTCGCGCGGGGGCGGACGCATTGAGGGCGTGCCAGATGGTTTCCGCAAGGAACGGCATGAAGGGTTGCAGCAGGCGCGCCAGGTGGTCGAGCACCGCAAGAAGCACCCGCTGGGCTGGTACCCGGGTGGATTCATGCTTGAGACGGCCCTTGGCCAGTTCGAGGTACCAATCGCAAAAATCGGACCAGGTGAAGTCATAAAGCAGTTTGATCGCCTCGCTGAAGCGGAATTGCGTCAGCGCCTGATCGATGCCGTGGATGGCCCCCGCCAACCTGCTCAGGATCCAGCGGTCTTCCAGGGCGAGATCGGCCGGGGCTACCGCGCCCGGCGTGTAGCCCTCGAGGTTGATCAGGCAGAACCGTGTCGCATTCCAGACCTTGGTAGCGAAGTTGCGACCCTGCTCGAACCGGTCGCTGGCCTGCTTGGCGGTTGGGAGTTCCGCATCGGCAGCCGGCCAAGGGCCGCCGGGGCGGAAGGGTTTCTTGCAGCCCGGGCAGGCGAGCTTCTTGGTGCGCATGTACATGTGCTCCTGCTTCACCGGCACCAGGGTGTCGCAGTGGGGGCAGACATTCGAGACGGGCATGCGCGCATCCTGCGTCTCGGTGGCCATCATGGCCATCTGGAAGCGGAGGGCGTCGGGGCCGTAGCGGTCGATGATGTCGAGCGGGTCGACGCCGTTGCCCTTGCTCTTGCTCATGGTCTCGCCAAAGCCGTCGGTGATCTTCGGGTGGATGTAGACCTGGGGGAAAGGAATGTGGCCGGTGTTGTAGAGGCCGCAGATGACCATGCGGGCCACCCACAGCGTGATGATGTCGCGCGAGGTGGAAAGCACGCTGGTGGGGTAGTAGCTTTTCAGGTCGGCTGTGCTGGCTGGCCAGCCCAGCGTGCTTTCGGGCCACAGGGCGGAACTGAACCAGGTGTCGAGCACATCGCCATCGCGCGTGAGTTTGACCCCAGCGCCCAGCAGATCCTCGGGCAAATCTTCGATACCGCACAGGTGGAAACCACCCTCGGGAGCCTCGCGCCAGAATATGTCGTCGCGGCCGGCAAGTTTTTGCTCGATCAGCGCCTTGTCGCACCGGACATGCCAGACAGGTATCTGATGGCCCCACCACAACTGGCGGCTGATGCACCAGTCGCGTTTTTCCCCCAGCCAGTCGAGGTAGGTGGTGGCGTAGCGGGCGGGCGTGATTTTGACACGGCCATCCCGCACCGCGTCCATCGCCTTTTCGGCCAGCTCGCTCATGTTGATGAACCACTGGTCCGACAGCAACGGTTCGATGGGGCTCTTGCTGCGGTCTGAGTGGGCCAGCTCGATGTCTCGATCCTCGCGCCCCTCGAAGAACCCGAGGGACTCCATCTCCTCGACCACTTTCTCGCGGGCCACATAGCGGTCCATGCCGGCGTATTTGCCGCACAGGGCATTGAGGGTGCCATCGGGATTGAGGATGTTCAGGAGCGGCAGGTTGTTGCGCTGGCCGCAGGCGTAGTCGTTGCGATCGTGGGCGGGAGTCACCTTCACGGCGCCGGTGCCCAGTTCGGGATCGACCAGCAGCGGATCGGCGATGATGGGAATCTCGCGGCCGGCCAGCGGGACCAGCACCTGTTTGCCGATCCAGGCCTTGTAGCGCTCGTCCTCGGGATGGACGGCGATGGCCACATCGCCCAGCATGGTCTCGGGCCGGGTGGTGGAGAACCTGATATGCCCGGAACCATCCACCAGAGGATAGCGGAATGTCCAGAACCCGCCTTTGACGGTCTCGACAAAGGTTTCGTCGTCGGCGACGGAGGTCTGCAACTGGGTGTCCCAGTTGACCAGGCGCTTGCCCCGATAAATATGCCCGTCCTTGAACAGATTGAAGAAGGTCCGCCTCACCGCGGCGGCACAGGTGGGGTCAAGCGTGAAGCGGGTGCGTGACCAGTCGCAGGAGCATCCCATGCCCCGCAATTGCTCGAGGATGCGCGAGCCGTACTGCTCCTTCCAATCCCATATCCGGCGGACCAGTTCCTCCCGGCCCAGGTCGTGGCGGGATTTGCCCTCCAGGTCACGGATCCGCTTTTCCACCACCGCCTGGGTGGCGATGCCGGCGTGGTCTGTGCCGGGTACCCAGCAGGTGT
>Ga0315906_10000475_pt1 | contig 64184 bp, 93 predicted proteins | sample LakEriMetagenome_4_FD_203526 | JGI IMG/M metagenome (GOLD analysis project Ga0315906, IMG submission 203526) | Freshwater fungal communities from buoy surface, Lake Erie, Ohio, United States - Buoy 2 MA122 | ecosystem: Environmental > Aquatic > Freshwater > Lake > Lake biofilm | place: USA... | reverse complement strand
ATAGTTGCAATGGGAAAATGTGGATTACCGCATACTTGGAAGCCCGAGGAACATTCTTCTCTGGTGGTAGTACACCAACAGGAGCGTTCTTTTATGCAAACGCGAACAATGCCTCTTTCGATGCTCAGATGCACGTAAAGCATTGGCTTGAACAATAAGAAAGGGTTGTCATGGCTGTTACCGGAAAATTGGGAACAAGTGACAGCCTTCTAGGTAACATCCTACTTGGCGATGCTGTCCTTAATATCCGAACGACAACGGACACACCGACGCTGTCCGAATCGGCAAGTGCGGTTCAAGCTCTGCAACGGACAACAACTGATACACCGACTACTTCTGAGTCGGTAGATCGAACTGGCGACTTTTACCGTACTACGGTAGATGCGACAACGATTTCTGAAAGTGCAGCAGCCGTAGGCGTATTTGGCGATGCAGCTTTTGACTCGCCGACTTTGTCTGACTCTGCGGTTGTCGTAACGCTGCAACCACGTAGTACGGCTGACACGCCGACTGTTTCAGAATCAGTAGTCGCAATTGTTGCTCAGACAAGAACAACAACTGATGCACCTACGCTGTCGGAATCGGTTGATCGTGTTGCTGACATTCAACGGACAACGACAGATGCACCTACGCTGAGTGAAGCTGTTGACTGGGTAGCAATTCTTGATCGAACTGCTACTGACGCACCTACGATCAGTGAGTCTGCTGCTGCTAGTTTGACGTACATCAGAACGGCAACCGACGCTCCTACACTATCGGAATCGGTAGTAGGAATCAAAGTATTTGGTCGTCTTGCCACTGATGAAGCGACAACAAGTGAAGATGTAGTAGCCAATAAGATTGTTAATAGGAGTGTTACTAGCACTCTGACAATTACACAATCGCATTTGGTTGCTTCACCTACTCAAAGTGTTGAACAAGGGCTAACACTTAGCCAATCGGTTGCAGTAGAATTGGAAGTGTCGAAGAGTGCTTCGAATTCCTTGATACTGAACCAGGCTGCTGATTACTTCCAGTTCATTCCAACTGACGCAAGTAACAGCCTGACAATCACTCAGAGTGTTGTCGAAGTCAAGACGACTGGTGTCGGCAACGAACTGACGATTACCCAAGATGTGGTCACTCAATATGATCCACACCTTGACCAACAGTTTCAAGAACTGACCGCAACACAAACTGTTGCAGTTGCTGCGATCTTCAATAGAACAGTCTCGCAGACTGTGACGATTGCACAAACTGTTAGTTACTTGAAGATTATCGAGCAATCGGCATCGAACCTTCTTCTAGTATCACAGTTGGTCGTCGGTGGTCCATTACGAAACGCATCTAACACACTGTCTGGTTTGGACCATGACGTTGTTGTTGATGTTCAACGGAACAAGTCAGTAAGTCAGACGCTGGCCGTCACACAAAGTGTCGGCCTGACGATGATTTTGAATCGTAGTCTGACCAGCACTATGGTGTTCACCGAAGAACACCCAAAAGCCGATGGTGCTGGTGGTATTATTCAAGTACCAAATGTTATTGTAACATTTGGTGGCTCGAAGCCAACGACTACAAGTGGGCCGACACCTGATATTGAATGTTGCCCAATTCCAAGTGGGTCAACAGTCTATCAAAGTGCAACGCGAGCGATTGTGTTGCCGAATCCAGAGTACAGTGATTCGGAAGGGAACGTAGCGGCAGTAAGTATTAAGCGAACGATTTGTGGCGACACTTACTCTTATGTGAAGAAGAGTGCTAATCGTAAGCTGAAATACAAGTTTGTCATAAATCAACGGAAGGCTTATGAACTGCGACGATTCCTCTTGGACTTCCTTGGGGATCGTATTCAGATGACAAACTGGAAGGGCGAAATGTGGACTGGGTTTTTACTAACTGACCCGGCCGAAATCACTTCGACTTCGCGGGGAGGAATTTGCAACGGTGATCTGTACGAAGTTGAACTTGAGTACCAAGGCGTGAGGGTTAACTAATGGCAATTATTGACATCTCCGTTGATAACACGTTGACCCTTGTACAAGCCCAAGGTAATCAAGCCAATTTGAACTTGGCTTGTCTCAACAATCTGTTTCCTATGCAGAGTTGTATGCCATACAACTCCGAGTATTTGGATGCTTACGGGACTCTCTCGGAAGCAAACAACTACTTTGATAATCGTCTACGCTCTACAGCGTGGAAACGTGCAAGAAACGTGGACAAAAAGTCTGCAATGCACGAAGCGACCGAGATGATTGATCGCTTGAATTTCGTAGGAATCAAAGCTGAAACAAGCCAAGTTCATCAGTTTCCACGGGGTCCAAGTCCGGTACTTGTTTGCGGTGTCAACACCGCTGGCGACCCGGATGATGAGATTCCGGAAGACATCAAAAAGGCTTGCTTTGAAATTGCAATAAAGCTCATTCAAGGGTATGACCCTGATCGTGAAGCTGACATCCTTGCTACTGCTTCGCAGACGTATAGCAACGTCAGAACTGGTTACGATCGATCCTTCATACCTGACTATATGCGTGCAGGTATTCCTAGTTTCCGAGCTTGGACTTACCTGAAACCATATCTACGTGACCCGGAAGAAATTGATTTGGTCCGGGTATAAGGAGCTTAAACATGGAACCTATTTCAACAGAATGGGTTGCAGTCTTGATGGCAATTTCTGCTGCTATCGTACCGATTATCACAAAGATAAAGGAAGCCTTGTCGCAGAAAAAGAAAGAAGACCAAGAAGGTGCTGCTTTCCTTTTGACGAGTTACAAAGAAACGATTCTCCAGCAAGATTCAAAGATGCAAAGGCTGGAATTAAAACTCGTTGAAGTGCAACAAAAAGTTGTTGACATTCAAACTGCGAATGTCGCAACGCTAATGGAAAACATGAAAATGAAGGAGCAAATCCAGAATCTCACGTGTGAGAATAACGATCTTCGAGAGAAGATCGCGGATTTGGAGCGGAGGATTCAGAAATGATTCGTATCTGCGTTGTAGGCCACGACGCCGATAAAGTCTGTCGTGTGCTAAAGGATTACGGCTTCGAAATATCGTCAATTGAAGATTGTCATATTGTCGTTGCCGATGCTCCTGTCCCAGATGTGAAAGTTCCAGTGCTCTTATATTCGAAACAAGAACAGTTGGAGACTGCAATCGCTGAAATTGCAAAACAATTTAAGCCATTGTATGATTCACTGAACGAATGTTTGAGCCTTTGCAAACCCAAGGAGTGAACTGATGACACCCGGCGGTGCAGCCTACATCAAAAATGTGTTGTATAAATTGAAATTGGATTATGGAACTCCAATTGATATTTACCGCTACGGGTCGCAAACAGTTGACACTCGTACCGGCGAAATCGAAAAACCGAAAACTGTCCTGAATGTGTCTCTGGCTGTCGTGTTGGACGAAGGCAGCAAAAGACAGTTCAAGCCAGCCAACAGCCAGTTCAATTACGGTGGACACTTTGACACGGCTAAGCATGTCTGCATCCTCGATGCAGAAGATGTCCCTGTCGATTTTGTGCCAACCATGGAAGATTACATCGTACACAATGGCACACGATGGGCCATTTCGAGTATCACCGAATTGATTAGTGCCTATGGCTGGGTACTCACGATGACAGACACGCAAGGTGTTCCACCAGCACAACTGCTGAGTGATTCAGCGTGCAACGATCTTGAAATTGATCAAGGGATGCACAATGATTAACAAAGAACACATCATTCGTTGGATTCGAGCTTCTCTTTATACTTGGTTCAACGACCAACTTAAAGACAAGATTAAGGTCTACGTCGAGCTTACTGAACATATTGACAAGAACGGTAAAATCATTAACCGCTTGCCAACATGGACAGAAATGCGAATGGATGGGCCTTTAGTGAGGGAATGTCATGGCCGTGACAAGTACACGATTACCATGAACTTCTTGGTCGAAACTCAATTGACTGGCAACAATGTCTATACTCACGATACTTCGGTAGGCCGCGTGTTTGCTACTTTTGCTCCCAGTATTACCGTGTTCAAACTCGGTAATGGAACCGACGACGATGGCTCCGCAGTAGGATGCCTCGTACTCGATACCGAAGAGTCTGACCCGATTGTGATTCATCACTTCGGTCAGATGGACCCCAGCGTGAAATTGACACAATCAACGGTCCAAGCCTACTACTGTATGTACTTGGACACTTAACAGGAGTTTTGAACATGAAGTACCTCAAGGGTATTCCGGTCAATACGTCTTACGCGTACTTTGACCTCAAGAACGCTGAAATCTATATCCTCGACGGATATGGTACGGCCAATGGTGGACCCACTGGCTATCTTGTCAACAACGCCGGAACCGACGAGCAGCAAACGATTACGTTTAGCGGCACGATTGATTCGGGCAGCTACGTGCTGACGTTCAATGGCGAATCGACTGCGGCGATTTCGACGTACACCGCTGCGGCGGCTCAGGCAGCTTTGGAAGCTTTGACTTCCATCGGTGCCGGCAATGTGGCTGTTGCTGGAACCACAGCAACTGGCCCTTTCACTGTTACCTTCCAAGGCGACTTGGCTGGTATCAACCAGCCTGCAATCGGAAGTTCGAGCGTCTCGTTGATGACCAGCGCACCGGCTGCCATCACCATCACTCATGCCACAAGCGTTCCTGGCGTTCCGGCTTATGCCGCTGGCGCTTCGACCACGGTTGTGGATTCTGGTGCGGGTGCGGTAATCGCTGTTGGTGATGTTGTGACGTTTACCAACCTCGATCCAAACCAGCAGGATACAACCGAGTACACGGTCACATCCAAGATTGACTCCACGTTCACGACTTCGATTACCTTCACTCCGGTGTTGGCTGTCGCAGTTCAGAACAACGCTGCGGTTGATGTTCTGCCTCACACGCTTCAAGTCCGTCTTGGTGACGGTAGCTTCTCCTACACGGAGAAGAAAGCTCGTGAGTACAAGAAGAATCGCGGCAAGCTCGACTCGGTGCGGAACGGTGATGAAGAACCGTTGGAAGTCAAGTTGGACTTCGGCTGGATTTTTGTCAAGTCCAGCACCGGCGAAGCTCTGACGGTCGAAGATGTTCTCAAGAAGCAAGGTCAGGCATCGACTTGGGTCAGTGCCGGTTCCGATCCTTGCGAACCGTACTGCGTTACTCTCCGTATCGAGTACGTTCCTCCTTGCTCTTCGGCACAGAAGGAAATCATCGACCTTGCTGAGTTCCGTTACGAGGAACTCCAGCACGATACCAAAACGGCCATGATTGCATGTTCGGGTAAGTGCAATCTGACCCAGGCAACTGTTACCCGCGTTGACCAATAAGCGAGGCATCTAATGCGTATTCTGGGCCAAGAGATTAAGGGTCCGAACGAAGAACTGATCGTCATCCCTCGGGGTGACGGTCAGATCGTTTTCAAGGCACGAGCCGTGCTTGATTACACCGACTTCGAACGACTCTGCCCCGAACCTAAGGTACCCTGGATTATGAAGCCAGGTGGGGTGAAAGAGCAGAACTTCAAGGATGTCAAGTACCAAGCAGCAGTCAGGCAGCGGGTCACGAAACAGACCTACTACATGTTGATCAAGTCCCTTGAAGCAACCGAAGGGTTGGAATGGGAAACGATTGACATCAAAGACCCGAGTACGTGGCTGAACTTTGAGGAAGAACTCAAAAAGGCGGGATTCAGTTCCATCGAGCGGAATCTGATTTCCCGTGGTGTCTTCATTGCCAACAACCTCGACGAGCAGAAACTTGAGGAAGCTCGCCGGCGTTTTATACAATCGCAGGAGACACAAGTGTCGAGCGGTACATCCCAAGAGGACGAACCCACGACTACGCAATCTGGCGGGCCTGCGAACGAATAGGCATAAGACCGCCAGGAATCGAAACGTCATGGGACGAATGTAATGTCTGGGCGCAAGCACAGTTAATAGCTTACTCTCAAATCCGCGACTATGAAGAGGTCGATGAGAAAATCGAACTCATGAAAGCAGGCGGACCGAGGTTCTAAATGAAAGTCAACATCACTATCGCGGGATTCGAGTTCAAACGAGCCGAATTCTCAGATGCTTTCAAAAAAGCTATCGCACTTGAAATGCGAAATGCGGCCAGAAAGTTTGTTGAGGCAGCGTTACCCCGCGTGCCAGTCCGAACAGGATTTGCACGCGGGACGCTTCTTAATTTGCAAGATGCAATCGGTATGGCGGCGGCTTCTAGCCCCGCAGCGTTTAAGAAGAAACTGGCCAAACGGCCCAAACAAAATTCGCCAGTGAATGGCTATGTTGAATACTACGAAGGTGTCCTTAAAACACCAGATGCCGCTCGGGCATTCTCGACACCTTCGAACCGAGTGTTTACCAACAATGGTAAATCTTGGAGCTTCAACTACGACAACACTGTGTTGTACTACGAGATTAACGACGAGCGACTGAATTGGAAGAGTTACCAATTTGGGACCGCCGCGTTTATTGATTACTTGGAACGAACAGGTCTTCAAAGGATTCCTGCCATAACGGATTATCTAATTAGAAAGAAGTTGAACTAATGGCAACACCTGCTCAAACACAAGTAACACTTGACGCCTCACAGTTTATCGCGTCGGTAGATGCAATCGGTCAAGCCATTGTTGATATGAACAAGAACCTGCAATCTGCGGGTGCTGCGTTCAACGGTTTTGCAACTTCGACTGCAAAGATTGAACAACAATTGCAGGCAATGAATACTGCAATGGCTGCTCAAAAAGCAGCTACCGAAGCAACGACAAAAGCTGTACAAGCCTTGACTGCTGCACAAACCCAACAGTCAGCAGCTTTGACTGCAATCGCAGGAGCTACTCAGAGAGCCGCTGACTCTCTGGACAAGTTGACTCAAGCTTCGGCCAAGACTGGTAAAGCTGGTGTCGAACATGCTAAGGCATTCACTTTTGCATGGGACGGCATCTTCCGGCTGTTGACAGTTACAGTCATTCGGCGTGTCTTCTTGGACATTGCCGGTGCTATCGGTAACTCGATTACGGCTGCTGCTGAGTACCAAGAATCGGTCGGACGTATTGTCGCTCTGCACCAAGAGCTTGGTGTAAGTGCCGATCAACTGTCTGAACGGTTTACTAATCTTTCTTTGGCCTACGGCCGGTCGCTGCAAGATACGGCCAACATTGGTAGAATTGCTGCTGATCAAGGTGGGGCACAAAGTGCTGACCAAATTGATGCGATCACTAATTCGGCTATCCGTCTTGCTGAGGTAACTGGTTCTACTGGACCAGCAGCAGCAACAGCGATTACTGCTGTTACTCGTGCTTTCCAACTGACGGCTGAGGAATCGCAACACGTTAGTAATCAGTTGATCCACTTGGCTCAATCTGGTATCGGCGTTGAAGCGATTTCTGGATCACTTGGTCGCGTATCTTCGCAAGCTCAACGCCTCGGGATCAGTTTCTCCGAAGTTGCCTTGTTGATGGAAGAGTTGAAGGCCACAGGCATCTCTGATGCCGAGGTTATGACTCAACTCGGCGCGGTAATGAATTCGATCGAACGGCCTACGCAACGAATGCGTGACTTGATGGCTGGCGATGGAATCTTTAGCCCGCAACAATTGATTCAAGCCCAACGATTGGGCGGGGCACTTCAGTACATCAATCGTAACATTGATGAAGGCAACATCCAGGCACGACAAGCTGTTCAAAGCCGTCGTGCTGGTGGTGGTCTGTCTGTCGCTGATTCCTTTCAAGCACGGCAACGTGGTGGTAATCCTTTAGACAATGTTGAAGGATTAAACAATACCGCTGACGCTGCTTTGCGAGTTGTGGATGCGACAGGTCGGTGGAATGACGAGCTTGAGAAAATTAGAACGGCTTTTGTCGGTCAAATTGGGCCGCAAATTATCAATACGATCCTCAACATGGCGGATCGTGCTGGTGGCCTTTCGAATGTAATCATTGACACTGGTCGATTGATTGCAGCACTTGTCGAACCTATTGCTGCGGTTGCGACTGGTGCAGTTCTTGTTGCTCAGCTGATTGAAAGAATTGCCGAAGGAGTCGGCCTTCTTAGTCGAGCAACAAGAGAAAATCGAGAGGCGATGGCCGCCTTTAACACGGCTGCTCGCGAATCGATGGAGCGTTCTAACACTTGGGCAGCCGGACAACGTCAGCTTACACGGACAGCTTTGCAAGAAGGAACAGCAGCAATTGCTGCTACTTTCTTGCCAGTTAATGCCGAATTGAATCGTCAAGCTGACTTGCAACGGGAACGAGTACATACTCTTGGCCAGGAAATCGAAGCCTCTAGCAAATCGGTTTTTGGTGCTTTTGCAGCACAGATCGAAGCACTGGAAGCTATCGCAAAACAAGCCGAGTCTCAAATCTCGGAATCGTTGAGTCGAGTTCAAGACCTTGCAGAAAAGACTGACAAGGAATCGTTCCAGGATCGGTTGAAGAGTGCTGCTGACGTATCGCAAACTACACCATTCACAAGTGCTTCGCAGCAAAATAATGCCGCGAAATTGTTGAATGCTCAAGATGCTGGTGCAAATAATCAGCTTAGCTTGATTCGAGATCGTAAACAGCGACTGACCGAAGAAATTGCACAACTTGAAGCTAAGGGTGACGCAGTTAGTATTGCTACGGCACGCCGAAAGATGGCTGAGCTTCGTCAGTTGACTGAACAAGAATATGACATTCGTGCGCAGTCTTCGAGACGCAACGCTGAATTCCGAGCAAGGTCTACGCGTCAAGATCAAACCTTTAACCCATTCAATCGTGAGCGGGAAGAAGCAGCGAGACGACTCAATGCTGCGGAAGAAGCGTTCGAAGCGAGACGCCGACAACGACTGGCAGCTCAACAAGCTGCACTTCAAGCAATCAACCAAGAACTGCGTAATCAGGTCCGGTTGGTTCAAGAAGGTCAGCGTAATGTTGCTCGTCTGCCTAATCGGTTGCTTACGCCGGACGGAACTCCACGCGAGAACTTCCAGGGTGCTGCCGGTGGTCGACTTGCATCTGCTGAAATCAATAGAACAATCGACCAACAGATTGCTCGTATTGAACAGTTGCCAGCATCGATTGAAGCTGGTATTGCTGAGGCTTTGCGTACTGGTGCAATCACTCAAGAACAAGCAGACCAAGCTCGTAGGCGTGCACCTACTGAGCAAGAAGTTGCGGCTTTGACTCTGCAATTGCAGAACCAGAGAATTGCATTGGAAGCTTTGTTCCAGAATGCTGAGGCAAGACGCCGGAGTGAAGCTAATCAACGTGAACAGATTGGTATCTTGGCAGAGATTGCTCGGAATACTGATCGAGCAACGGCTGAGGCTGTAGCGGCAAGGCAGGCGCAAATTGAGCAGCTTCGACAAGCTCAAACAACACTGAATGAGATTCGAGGGTTTGTACCAGACCCAAGAACTGTAGCTGGTGCGTCCTCATTAGGCTCGGAAGGTGCGGACGCTCTAACTCGTCAGCGAGCTAGAATGTTGCAGGAAGCTATTGAGGAAGCGACACGTTTGAATTCTGTTGCTGTTGCCTCTGGTAGGCCGGAAGATATTGCCAGAGCACAAGAAGCAGCAAGAGCGATTGCTGAACTGTTTGATCGATTTCAACGTGGTCGAGGTCTCTTATCTACTGCACCGCGGGCTGATGGTTTGGTAAATACTACGGCCGGGTCTGAGGCACTTCGTGTGGCTATGGCACGCCTTACGGAAGCCACTGAGAATCGGACTAGGGCTGAGACAACTGTTGCTGAAGCCAATGCACGTGCAGAGGCTGAAAGAGTACGACGTGCGCGTGATATACTGGTGAATGCAGGACAGCAAGGAATGGATGGTGTCCAGCGTGCTATAGACCAAGCACCAGAAGCGTTAAGAACTCTGGCTGAAAGAATCAGAACAGGGCTATCTGGCATTGCTGGAATCGTGCTACCAGGACTCCTTGGGGGACCAGGCGCACCAGCAGCACCGGCACCAGGGTTGATGGGGCCACCAGCACCTGCTGGCGCAATACCTTTGCCGGTCATTCAGAATGGGCCACCACAGGCACCGGTAGGACCGCCACAACCTGGCGCAATACCTTTGCCGGTTATTCAGAATGGGCCGACACCGGTAACCATTAACATCCCGCCACCGGTAGTGATCCCACCACCGGCTCCACCGCCTGTAATCATAAATGGAGATATGGTTAACCCGCAAGGGTACGCAGAGGGTGGTTTGATTGGAAACATGTTTTCCAACTTCGGTCCGGACAATGTAATGATTCGTGCACGACGCGGCGAATTTGTTATGAATCCGGAATCGACGCAGAAGTTTTATGCGACACTTGTTCGCATGAATCGTGGTGATGCACCACGCGGTGGTGGATATGCAAACGGTGGAACCGTGACGAACAGCAGTATCGGTAACATGACCTTCAATGTTAGCGGTTCTGACAGTCCTGAACAGACTGCTCGTGCAGTCATGAAAATCATACGTCGCGAACAACGGCGTGGAAATGCTTAACCCTGGAGATGAAAATGAATAACGATGTCCGAGCTTTTTCTGTCAAGGACCAAATCGATTTCGTTGCGGAACGAAATCGAAGTCTCACCCAGTTCCTGAAATTTCGGAACCCGGTGAAGATGGAACAATATCGTGGTGGTAAGTTGATTGGCGTGCATGACACGCTGAACAACATCACCAATGAAGGTGTCAATACGCTGTTCAACGTCATGTTCAATAGTGCAACGCAGATTGCACAGAACGCGTGGTACATCGGCTTCATTGACAACGCCGGTTTCTCGGCTTTGGACAATGCCGACGTAATGAACAGCCATGCTGGTTGGACCGAGTTCATTGCCTACTCGCAGTCGACGCGTGTAAGCTGGACGAGTGGAACGGCCAGTGCTGGTGTCCGTACCGTGACAAATGCCTCCGCCTGCGTGTTCAACATCAACGGCGGTGGTGGAACGGTTTACGGAATCTTTGTGACAAGCGGAAGTGCCAAGAGCGGCACGACCGGAAAATTGTGGGCAACAGCGGCCTTCGCTTCGCCCGTCCCAGTGTCGAGCGGTGATCAATTGAACATCACCTACACGACATCGGCGTAAATTGAACGAGGGACCGTGGCAACACGGTCCCTCTTTTCGGAGGGATGGCAGAGTGGCTTATTGTACCGGTTTGCTAAACCGGCGATGCCTATGGCATCCGGAGGTTCGAATCCTTCTCCTTCCGCTTTCTACTGGAGTTGTCTAATGGCGATCATCAATATCAGCGTCGCCCAGTTCTTGCCGATTACGCAAGGCGACCCAGACTCGGGAATCATCGGCCAGATTGTTGAACAGCCTTTGTACCTAACTCAATCGGTACAATGTTCGCATCAGAACGTAAGCACGAATCAACCATTCAATGTGTCACAGGCAGTTGCTGTTACACAAATTTTGAATCTTGATGTCGTCAATATTTTGAGCCTGACTCAAACTGCGGCTCCAACTTACAACATTGAAGCTGCGACGGCACTGGTAATCACACAGCAAGCTGCGAGTGTAAACCCTCAAGCGGTTATTCAAGGCTTGGCGATTACTCATAGTGTTGTTCCTTCTCGTGCACTTGCAAGCACGCTGACAGTTTCACAAGCTGTAGTCCTTGTTGGAACTTATACAGCCCCAGCAACTACGTCTTTGACGATTACGCAAAGCGTCTCTTACTTCAAGAAAGACGCTGTCAAGACGTTCAACATTGTTGTACCGTCTCCGTCTGCAAATATTCCCGTTAATGTACCGTCAGATTCGCTTGTATACGGGCCAGTAATTTTAACTTACGGCTCAACAACTGTTACTCTTGTAGTACCAGAGCTTGGGGACATTGACAGTATCAGTCTCAAGCGTGTTAAAGATCAAACACGCGGTGGGGACACGATTATCTTTCGTGACCCGATATGGTCGATTACTGAGATTCTTAAGTTCAAGTTCACCAACTTGACTCGGAATAGAAGTCAAGAGTTGCTTCGATTCTTTGCTGACACAATTGGACTGAGTGTCCAATTAACGGATCATTTTGGAGTGGTGTGGAACGGAATCATTATCACTCCTGATGCGCAAGTGGTATGCACCAACGACAAAAACTGCGGCTCTTACGAGGTCGAGTTTGACTTTCAGGTACTACAATGAAAAATATCTCAACAGCAGCATTGACGCAGATTACTACAAAGCTGGGTGGGGAACCACTCGTCGTTGTAGCAATCTTTTGGGATGGGGAGAACCGTCCGCCCCAATACTATTGTGATCGCGGTGCGCATCAAGCTGTGCCGCAGTTACAAGGTAAGATTCTCAAGTTGGCTAACCTTGATGATGTTGTGAATATCTCGAATGCGTCGAACTCACAGTCCGTCTCGATTACATTGAGCGATACAGATGGTTCGATCAAAACGATTTACAACACACGCGACATCCACAAGAAAAAGGTCTTGATCTACCAGTGGTTCACACAACTTAACTTCAATGATAAGTTCGTGATTTTTGAAGGCGTTATCAACTCGCCCATTGTTTGGGTTGAAGTTAATCGGACGATGTCTTTCGATATTGTGAGCCAATTGGAAGATGCAGAAATCGGATTCTCGCCAGAAGAAGGCGACTTTCCTCAGTTGGATGACAGCGTAATCGGTAAGGCTTGGCCCATGCCTTTTGGAACCTGCCTCAAGGTTCCATCGGTCAGTCTTGATCTGGTCGGCAATGCAACCTTGATGGATAGCATTGGGTTGCACGATCCAAAACTCGAAGCTGACTTGCAGAATCTGTTCATGGCCAAACAGTTTTCGGATGCTTACGCCCAAGCATTATACACGGCTGGTAGCGTGTTGCAGACAAACTCTGCTGGCATGGGTGAGGATGTTGGGCCGTTTGAACAGAACCCTGATGACCCTGATTACCAACAGGGTCAGGGCATGATGGATAGTGCCACTAAATTGCTGAACGAAGGCCAACGAATGCTGGATAGTGTGTCAGCGATTACTCAGCAGATTGAGGCACAGAAGAAGTTTGAGAAGGACTCTGTCATTTTGTTCAATGGCCAGTCGTTCCCAATGGGCGTGCCTGCAACATTTGAAATCGGTGAATTGATTGTCACCGGAGTCATCTCTGCACTACCTTCGAGTCCGCGTGGGGACAGTATCTTAAACATCACTTCGATAACGCCCAAGAAACCATTCTTGACGCATGTCGAAGTCGGCGAGTCTAGTGTCGAGAAATACACCAGTGCCAACGTGTCTGATAAAAGTGAATTCGGATTCCCGGACAACTTCATAGCAGACATGGGTCTGGTCACTGAAATCGACATCACGAAAAAAGCCGCTGACAAAATCATTGTGGACAGTAATCCTGGTTTTGTCTTCGTCAAGGCTGGTACTCGTATCAAGTGGGTGAGCGATCTTCCAATGCGTTGGGTAGCAGCGATGCTGCCTTGTGCGGTTTTGGGCGTGTACGCTATTCGCGATTACGACGGCACCAAATTGATGACTGCGGTTCCAACTAACTATTACACAGTTAGTTACCAGAACTTCGTGGCCGGAGATGGTGGTCCTGGCGTTACCGCAACAATGATTACACTCAAGCAACCGTTGAGTTACATCAACGACATTGAGTTGGTCACCGCTGACACCGGAACCGGTATTGTTAGGACAACAACGTCGTCGGTGAATGGTCAGCATGTACGTGATGAAAATAAGAAGACGTACTTCAATTTGAGTCGAGACTCCAGCTTCTCAAGCGGCTGGGAAGATCAAATTTACGTCGATCTTATTTCGCCAGTTGGCCCAAACACGGCCGACATTTTGCAGTATTTGATTCACACCTATAGTGGTGTGCCTTATCCTGCTGCACCGTTCGATTGCGATACCACTAGCTTCAACACAGTTCGGGCACAACTTGGTGCATTCCCTATGCACTTCTGTTTGTTCGAGCGGAAGAATCTGTTTGATGCTTTGAAGGAAATTGCGTTCCAAGCACGTTGTGCAATCTGGTTGAAAGAAGATATCTTCTATCTGTTGTACTTAGTGCCGGAAGGTGCACCAGTAGACTCGATTGATTTGTGTGATATTGAAGAGAAGACTCTTGAGATTCATCACACAACAACCGAGGAACTGGTCACAAAGTTCGTAGCATCCTATAAGGTTTTCTACGGGCCTCAAACAGGATTCGCAGCTTCTGATGTCGGTAGTAAGGACAACAAAATCATTCTTCGTGCTAACATGGCGAAGTATGGTTGCCATGAGCAAACCTACAACTACTACGCGTACACAAATACGCGGCTAGTTGATTTGAGTTCGACGTTTTGGATTATCAGAAAAGCAAACACATGGAAGTTGGTGAAATTCAAGACGCCGTTGCACAAACTCAGACTTGAGACTTTCGATTCGGTCACCATCGATTTGAGAGCCGTGTCTGATGAGCCAGTAGTTGGCGTTGTCCAAAGTGCAAGCTTGGACAGTGACGCAATGGAAATTGACTTTAGTGTTTGGGTGCCTGTGCGAATCGGTGAGATGCACAAATACCCCGGTGCGAATCCTGACAAGTTCTTCTTCTACCCTGATATCAATGATGAAGTAGGTAGTCAGAATGTTGGTGAAACTGCTGGTGGTGATATCAGTAGCAGCGGTCGTCCACCGGCTGATGAACCTATGGAATTTGAAGATGGTCGAGACCGTCCACATGATGGTAGTCCAAATCCTGGTGCAGAGGAATTGAATCCGATTGTTTCGCCAGAAGTCGAAAACAGTATCGGTGAATTGGCCGAAGAAAAACCGGACTTGTACCCGCCGGTAAACCAGAACTTCGATTTGAGTACGAATCCTCAAGTAGTTAATACTTCGGCTATACCTGCTAAGATTCGACGGGTTTCTAACAAGGGTCTGCCTGAGTATCTTTTGGATTCATATCCAAAAGGTGTGGGTAAGAAAAGTGTAATCTCCAAAGCCATTGATGCGTCTTACGATCGGGATAACCCGGTCAAACATGAACCGGGTATGTGGGTAATGATTCAGCCACTTATGTGGACTGACAAAGTCACAACTGAGTTACCCTCAACGACAAGTGGTGATAGCACAGCTGGTAGACGTACCCAGACTACAACGAAGCAATCGGTCCAGAGATATTTCCTGCCAACAGGTGGTACTTCTACATACCCAGGCGTTGTGACTGGCGGTAGTGCTGGTACTTATACCGTCAACATCTACAAGAGTGGTTTGACAGGTGCGGCAACGTCCGTTACTGTTAAGCAATTGCAGATTGCTGGCGGTGAAAGCATCCCTTCGGGCACTTGGGCTTTAGTTTCTAAAGGTCCAAGTGGCGAGTACACAATGCAGGTGCCAGTATGGCTCTAACCTATGGCGACGAAGTCACTTGGGATGGTGAACTTCTTACTGCTGGTTTGTTGACCAAAGTTCTCAAGCTGACAAACATGGATTCCTATTCCAACAATTTGCAACCATATGGGTTGTCTCCTATGTCGGGACGCCCTATGATTGGCAAGAACGTCGGCAACATAATGGGCTTTGAAGGTGGAACTGGAATTTGCATAGATTCCGCCACTCAAAAATATGGTAAGAAAGGGACTATCTTACGTCGTGGACTTCGTCTGGATAAACGTCCGTGGGTCGGTGGCCAGGATAGTATCCGACTGCGAATCACAATTAGTTTTGCCCACACCATTGGTAGCAATGGTGCTGGGGCAGAACCGAAAGTGTATATTCGAAACTGGCAACGTGATGCCAAGATGCCGTTTGACGAAACTTTTTCTTCAAACGAGGCACCTGCTACTGAGTTCATGCAAGGTCTTGGCTACAGTGCTGGATCAGCTACATGCAGAGTGTACTTAGCAGCACACGATGCACAAGGTTTTCCAGACCCAAGCATTGATCCTTTCGTGTGGGATAGCAGGGATGGGTTGGTTGAAAGCTACGTTCACTATAAGTTGTCTGATACAACTTTTAGTCAAGGTGTAACCTACTACGCAATGTTGGGTCCACCGTATGAACGTAATCTGTTTTTGCCTTGCGAGATTTGGGAAAAACACCGTTTGAATTTTTCTGACGGTATTGTCTCAGTGTACTACAACAATCCTCTTGGCGTTGTCCAAGGTGTTGGAGCAACAGTTGAAGCAGTTGGCTGGGATACTGGTTGGCACGATATTGAAGGCTGGCACGCTGACACGACCCTTGATCCGTACCAGATTCCTAAACCGAACTCCTATGAATATCCGAACTACCCAATTTCGGACCCATTCAACCCTGTTGGTGAAGGAGTAGGCTAATGAATCTGCCACCGGGAGCAAAATTGCAAGGCGATGGGAGTATTACATTCCCAATGCGTGGTTCACCACCTACATGGGAACCACCAGCGAACTATGTTCGCGATCCAACGGACGCTTACCGATTTGTTCAAACTTACAAACCTTGTAAGTACCGAATAATCGGTGTCCGTGTCAAATGTCCACTTGGTAGCCGATTAGTAGACCAATGTACTCTACTCGGTTTACCAGTGGGTCCAGCCTTCTGTCAAACATGTACAAAAAGGGAGATATGATTTATGGCCTCAACTCCATCGACTACCTTGCAATTCACTGGACCTGATGTGGTCCCTGTGATTCGCAAGCAGTCTGTTTTGCTTGGCGATGGTACTACGCGACAATTGAGTGTACCTGTGGAAATCACGCTGGACGAACTGCATGAGCGGTTGTTCACTGATCCTGCCGGTCTTCAAGAAGTGCGTATTGACCGTACTTTTGATTTGACTGCTCTCGGTGCAGCATACGTAGAAATTGCTACGCTTCCTGCCGGGTCGAAAGTCAAACTTGCAAAGTTCCAGATTCTGTCGACTGTGACAGATGACGGTACTGGTGACTCGTTGGCTATCGGAACTAACGCAGGAACACCGGCATTGCTGCTTCAAGGTGCTGCAAACCTTGCAGCTAACTATCAAATCGGTAGCGTACCAGCTGATGCTGCTTCGCTTATCGCAGCCGAAACGGCAATTGACCTCTGTGCAACAGTGAATGCTGACGGTTCACTCTCTGATGGTGAATTGACCGCTGGCAGCGTTCGTGTGCTGTTGGTCTACGACAAACCCGTTGTTTTGGCAAACGTCTAACCTTTTTGGAGATTTGACATATGGCAACAGTTATTCCCAATCTTGACTTCACGACCGACAAGATCGCAGTCAAGAATTTTACCTCGGTCACCGACGACCGAGGTTTGTCCAAGTCTCAGTCTCAAGAGCAGGAAATTACTTTGGAGCAACTTCGCGCCGAAGTGATGACTGATCCGGCTGGACTCAAAGAAGTGAAAGTCGATGAAATCATCGACTTCACTGGCAATGCGACCAAGTACAAAAATGTCTGCACGATTCCGGCAGGTTCCAAAGTCAAGCTTGCGATCATTCAGATTACTGAACTGGTCGTTGGTGGCGGCACGACCGTCAAGCTTGGCCTTGGCCCGAACGGTGGCAATGTCGATCAGCTTGGCATCACCGCGGCTCTGACCAAGAACAGTCAAGTCGGTGCGGTTCCTGCCGATGCTCTCGCATTGGTTGCGGCTCAAACGGCGTTTGATTTGAATGGTGTTGTGACCAACGGTTCGGCCCTTGGTGACACCAATGTCACGGCGGGTAAGGCCCGCGTGATTATCGTCTACGACACTCCGGTTGTCCTCGCAAACGTGTAAACGAAAAAAGCCCGCAATGGTTTTACCATTGCGGGCTTTTTCGTTTTAATCGGCACGGAGAGAATCGAACTCTCGTCTTGTGGTCCCAAACCACACGCTATGACCTTCCAGCAACGCACCGAGGTGACAGGTATGTGGAGAGAACCATATGGTACTTAGGCATAAGCCTGTTCCGCCGTTTCCCTTAATGCCACAATTCACCTGTCAAGCTCCCTAGGTAGGATTCGAACCTACAATCTACTCGTTAACAGCGAGTTGCACTACCAGTTGTGCTACCAGGGATTGGACCGTAAGGGATTCGAACCCTTGACTCCGGCTTGCAAGGCCAGCGTTTTCCCGATTAGAACTAACGGCCCGAGAATTAATCAGAACTTGTTGGACCCTTCTTAAACACGCCAGTCAATTCGATTACATGGTCAGGCCAATGTATCGAACTGAGGCTCTTTCCTAAAGCGTACTCGTAGGGTACTCTTACCGCTGCATCAACACAATTGATCCCACGGTTAAGATTCCTAGCACGCAGAAACACGCTTGAGAGCATTCGATAAGGCAACCCTACAAGCTGTGTCGCTTTGAATGCAGCTTTGTATCCGACCGACACGTCAATAGGAATCAAGGAAACCCAAGTACAGTCATAAGCGAGCCATTCGCCATAGACTGTTTCGACAACACCTTGATCACGTAGAGAATGGATAATGCGTCCACCGCCCACGTAGATGGCACAATGATTCCAATGGCCGGGACTTGTGTTTAGAGCCTCATCATTGTTCCTTGAGATAAGGACAGTGCCTGCAATCATTGTGAATCTCCTAAAAGGAAGGGCTTGACCGATTACAGTATGGCTGTTGGCACAACCTCTCTACCCGTAACCAGCCTGGTGGTGTAGCCCCACACGCTCTAATCCACCGCTGTCCTGACCGGCTGCCTTGCCAAAGGTAAGACGATCAGGCATAGTGCGGGTAGAGGGACTCGAACCCTCAACATCCAGTTTGGAAAACTGACGCTCTGCCAATTGAGCTACACCCGCTAACCACTACTTCAAGAACGACTTAATCGTATCCATCCGATTCACATAGATGCCGCCAGGGGTACCGCCCCATAGAACACCTATCTGTTTGCCATCTCTAAACACGCCACCACCCGAATCACCTTGTACGGCGTACACATTCAGAATCTGTGAGACGACTTTATCTCCGTCAATGACTTTCCAACCGAAGTCATTGGTCACGGTCCCATTCCGTAGTGAGTAGAACTTACCTGCCGAGAACCCTGACACCTGAATCTTTGTTCCAGGTTTGTAATCATCGTCAGCAAATTCGGAAGGTTTGATCTCTATCTTGAAGTTTGACTTCAAGAGGCAGAGGTCACGATCCGGGTCAATCTTGATAATCGTTGCTGGATAGCTTCGACCATCTTGGAGAATGATTTTGCTCTTTCCTTTGGGTGCATGATGTCGGACGCAATGCGAACACGTCAGTACACTAAAGCTCACGTCGGTGGTTTCGATTATCGTTCCAGACCCGACAAGGACGTTGTCGTCGAATCGATAATCTACTTTGACTGTACTTTGCGTGATCTCCGCAGGAGTCGCGCCTAACATTAGACTGATCAAGAGTAACTTAAACATAGCTGTCTCCTGGTTCCCTAGCTGGGTATTCACCCCGGATACGCCGGGTCCACCTTTCTCATTTCCCAGAACCACGATAACAGTGGTGCCACTTAAAAGCTCGTAGGGAATAGCCTGTGCAGGATTTGAACCTGCGACCTCCAGCGTGTAAAGCTGGCACTCTACCCCTGAGTTAACAGGCCGATCAATCGTTCGGCTTCATGCCGTTGCATTCCAATAGTTCCATCCGTGCGAACAAAGTTTTCGATCTGCAAAGGAAGATCATCAACCACGGCCCACTTGCCTTGTTTGGGGTAGGCCAGAATCTGATCTTCGCGTTTCGAGATTACTTCGTCACGTTCCGTGTAACCGTAGACACTACCATTCAGACCGTGACTCTTGAGTAGATACTCAAAGCCAGTAATCGTCATGGCTTCTGGCATCATGTACCGCCAAGCGGAACTGATTACAACCAGACATTTGGTTTGTGCGATTACATGGTTCAGGTTGCTCATACAGTGGGAATCAATACCACAATACCCATTGGCATGTCTCTGGTGTCCATTTAAGACACCATCAATATCCAAAAACAGTATGCTCATAGATACCTCCAGAGCTAGCAGAGGGACTTGAACCCCCAACCGGCTGCTTACAAAACAGCTGCTCTACCATTGAGCTATGCTAGCGTCACGATTCCATTCGTCATGGGTGCCCTGATTTCCTCTTACTTGGCACCAGCTTCGTTGGCAGTTTCATTCTTGTATTTCTCAAGAATGGACTGCAACATAAATTGTCGGAACTCGTTGTTGATTGGAAAAGCTACGTCGAAATGCTCTTCCGCTTTGAACTCCAAGAGTTTGCCGCACTTACCGCAGTATCGGCAATCAAACGTATTCTTACGTCTGCAATGCTGACATGGTGTAGATGCTTTCTTCGAAGGCATCGCCAGGAAAGGACCGTCTTTAAGCTGCAATAGCCGTAGGTCCGTGATTGCGAAGCAGTTATCGAAGACTACAGTAACAAACGCCAGGAGCCGAGAATCAAGATATTGGGGCTTCCGAATATTGATCTCGGTGATTGTGATTGCCATCGGACTACTCCGTTAGGAGTCTTGCATAGCTCTGGTAAGCCTGCTTATGTAAGCCCAGTTACAGAGACCGCACCAAGTGCGTGTTGTTGATCCTGACGCGAATCAACATTAGCGACAGAGAGATTCGAACTCCCAACCTTCGGCTTCGTAGACCGACGCTCTATCCAATTGAGCTATGCCGCCCCGACGTTAGAAAGGTACGTCTTGCGTTGTCCCATCGAGTTCTTTCGGTTCAGGAAGCGTGAGTAACGATTCCGGGAGCTTGCCGCGTTTGACCATCTCTTGGGTCCAAATCAACCCGAACATGTTCCAAACGACAGCCGTCAGGTGATCTTCACTACGATCACCGTCTTGGTAGTTCATCAAGTGCCGGAAAGCACTATCCATGAACTGACCAGTCGGCATTCCCTTTTCCCAATTTCGATCTGCATACTTGATTGCACCAGCTTCGTAAAGCTTGGCCAACCGATGCAGAGGATAAGCAGGAATCAGGTCGAAGCGACCCTTACCAACAGCCTTGTCTCGAACTGCACCAGTTTCAAACTGTCGCCGTTCGCCGGAGTCCTTCACAACAAACTTGTCGTTTTTGATTGGCTCTGTCATGATCACTCCTAAAGGTGCCTTGGGTTGGTCGCCCATTAACACCACCTTGTCTATGTACTCAGACATAGACTCATTTTTGAAATGCTTGATAATACTCATCAAGCACCGAATTGCTTGAGAAGATTCGCATACACTTCGGCCGTGACCCGTGCATCATCAGTCGCATCGTGTGACTTCGTCCGTTCGATGCGGAAGATGTTGCAGAGGTAGCTCAGGTTCACTTTGGGGTACGGGTAAGGTAGCCCACGAATCGAAGCAAGATCATTGAGGAACGTCGCCACGGTCATCGTGTCTCGGAACTGCGAATCGAACAACATTTCATATGTCTTGGGTCCGAGCCACTCCATGATGTGCGAACGATCAAAAGGCCAGTTTGCACCTAACGGCATAATCCGTTTGTTGAAGCCGAGCTTTTGATTCTCGACCCATTCAACAAAAAGATCAGCAGCACGATCGGCGTCGACACCCCTGAGAACAAGCTCGGCAAGCTCTCGCTTGTTACAAGCCATTGCATCCGGCTCGGCGTTTTGCGGCCGCTTCGGACACATGTCCAACAGGAAGGGTATTCGATTCCCGTCAGGCTTTAACAACCCGTCCAATGGAATCACCGCAATTTGGATGATGTCATGAAAGCCGGGTCGGGAGCCAGTTGTTTCTACGTCGATAGAACAGAGCAAATGGCCGTTAAGGTGCGCCATTAGTTTGTGAGACATTTTGTTTTATCTCCAACAGTTGCAAATCTTATGTTATTTACGATTCTGTAAATAGTACACTTGTGTACAGCATAAAATTTAGCAAGTGACTTTTGTGTTTCTCCTGCCTGATAACGGTGTCTAATATCTAAGATGTTTTCATCTGAGAATTTAGTATTGCCATTAAAACTTCCTTGTTGGATGTTAGTTCCATTCAAAGTACGATCAAAATTGTTGTCCGATTTTGAACCCAAATATAAATGATTTGGGTTTATGCAAAGTCGTAAATGACAATCAACTTTGTGCAGTACAAAGTTAACTCCAGGGTCTTCTTGATGGTGTACAAACCAAGAAATTCTATGAGCATAATAATTATTGTTCCTAATAGTAAATATGCCATAGCCATCTCTTTTACAGATGGTCCCAGTCCAGAGCCAATGAAAATCAGTCTTTTGGATTTTGCCACAAAATTTGAACAAATGTTCGATAGACCAACCTGTAATTGGTTTGTACATTTTACCACGATTCCTTTATCCAGAGGTACTCAGTTTTCTCCTCACGCTCAATATCCAACCCAGCTACGCAACTGGTATCAGTTTTCGTAGACATTGTAGCCATCTTGTCTTGGCGTGACCATTTGTGTACTGAGTCCCAAGGAAACTTGTCGTACAAATCGTTCTTATACCCAGACAAAGCAACAAAGCCTTTCAGCTTGAAAACCTTGTCGAGCATTTCCACATGGTCTTGCTTTGTGAAGTTGACAGCGTAGATGTTGTTTTCGTAGTAGGGTGGATCAAGGTAAAAGACTGTTTGTGAAGAATCGTAGTCCTTGAAGCATTCTCGAAAGTCCAGGTTTTCAACTTGGACATCTCGCATCCGAAGATGCACTTCATAGAACAACGGGAGATTTTCGGAAATCTTCTTGGCAATCGGCGTAGCCGGTCCAAGAATACGTCCGAAGAACAACCCACGACAAGCGAAACTACATTGGATCATGTAGTACCAACGTGCCGCACGTTCGATGTCGTCCGTGGGATTCTCCCACGTTTGTTTGCACCACATGAACTCTTCACGCGAGTGGACGCACAATCGAAGTCTGTCGATTAGTGCGTCGAGCTTCGCAGGTTCACGAATGCAACGATAGAAAGCAACAATGCCACTCCATCGGTCATTAAAGACTTCGAGTCTCGAAGGACGCCGATTAAGAGTGACAACTCCAGTGCCACCAAACACATCAACCCAAACATCCGTAGTGGGGAGTAAGGGGAGTAAGTGTTCGAGTGATTCCTTCTTGTTGCCAGGATAGTTGAATGGTGCACGAACGTAGTTCTCACGTGTGACTGCCGTGTCGTCGAGGTCTGCGTACAGACGCAACAGGTCTTCGCTCATGCAAGATACTCCATGATTTGTCGGCCTATGTGTTCAGTGTATGCTGGCGGTATAGCTTGAGTGATGTCCTCGTGCAACATCCAGTCAATGCCCATTGCAATCTTAGCAGTAGCTTTGGTGGCTTGATACTCTCCAGAACGAGTTGCCTTCACGCCACCTGAATGACCTACTACGGAGATTGCTCGTCCACTATGTTTGCAGCCGCCATTGTTCTGGAGTGCAACATTCGACTCAAATAATCGGTGCCGTCGTAGTTGTCTAACGATTCCATCCTCACACTTAGCTTGCAGATTAAATTCTGTTCCGCAAAGCATGATAGGATCAATCAGTGGACAACCAACCACGTTCTCGATTACATAAGGCCCACCCCATGCACGTAGACGTTCTCGAATCGGTTCTACGTAATCTGGATGTCCGCCTCCGTCACCAGAAGCGGACACTGAGAACAATTGGCAGGGCGGTGAAGCGTGAACAACATCGTAATCCCTAAAGTCAATACACAACGCATCGTCGAGTAAGAACTCAAAGGGATAATCAGGATGCGGGTTGATGTCTATACCCGTACAAGTAAACCCTGCACGAGCATAACCCATTGAGCAACCACCAGCACCACAAAAGAGATCAAGCAACTTCATGCAAGAATCTCCGGTAATAGAGCCATCACTTCCGCGTGATATTCTCTCATTGTTTCTACCTCCTTAAGAGTGTAGAACTTTCCATTCAAAGCTTCAACCTCACAGGGTTCAGCCTCAGTCAAGAAGCAATAATCTACTTTGCATAGACTTTCAAGCTTGACATGATTTGCTGCGATTACCAAGATATTGCAACCCGGATGCTTGAGCCTAATTTCTTGGCTCAAGAACCGGATTGCCATACGTCTTGGATCATCAATTGCTATGACTTTCATTTGATTGTACCCACAAACCAGTAGCCATTGGTTTCGACCACAGTCAAGCTGGAATCTTCCCCACAGTGGGCACCTAAAAACCTGTTGTTGCTTAGCTTGACAACGAACGGAATCAGTTCATCAAATGCTGCCATTAGAGCATCACGATCTTCTGGCGTAAGTTCTTTGAAGGCTTCGTTAATCGCATCCATTGGTTAGGTCTCCGATGGTACGAGTTTTTCGTTGCGAATAACCAAAGCCTTGCCTGGCTTTGCATCTTTGTTTTTGGAGATGTTACCAACGATAACTTGGTTAGTGGACGTACTACGTCCCTTAACGTATTTATCCGGCAACGATTCTCCAATAGTTTTCATCATCCAGTTATCACGTTCATTACCCGGCAACCATTCATGGAACTCTTCAACGAGTTGCTTGAACAGAATCGTTTCGCCAGGAACATGATAATAACGCTCAGCCAAGAACATATCAAGATAGCTCTGGCTCGCTTGCTGTGCCCTGATCTTTTCCTCGGTTGCAATCACTGGCACGTTCAAACGGTCGTTAGAATCTGGAAGTTGAATTCGCAACAACTCTGCGATGAAGTCAGGTGCTTCCTTCATCAGCTTTTGCATGAGAATCTTTTTAGGAATTTTATCCGTAGGAGAAAGCTCATCGACATAAGCCATAACGATTCGGGTGTCACCTTCCATCACAGGTACGGCGTCTGCCTCATTCGCCGTCTGCACCCAGTGTGTTGTGTTAAGAACACTGTAGGGTGTCTTTGTCTTCGGGTGAATAGGAAGCTCTTCGGAAGTGACCCAATCCTTAATTCGATTATAGGCCACTTTGTTCTTCTTCATGTTCGTTTCTTCAACGACACACAGAACAGCTTTTTCCAATTCACTATTGAAACCCTGCTGATTAATCAGGGCTGTATCCGCACGCACGACGCCTGACGTAACCAAACAATTCCTGATGCTTTCATGGAAGATAGATTTACCACTATCTTGTGGCCCATAAAAGAACAAGTAAGGTAATGGACACAGCGGCTCTTGAAATAGCGATGCGAGCCATACCTTCAAGTAATCAGCACCAGTAAGAATACCTGCACTCTTGGCCCAGTTATTCTTTTTGATTGGTTCGTTCAGACTCTTACCGCAATGTGTAAGAATCTTGAGCCATGTCGGATACGAGAGCGTGTCCGCATTCGTGGGTCGGAATCGCAATTGTGGTGCGTTCCGATTCCACACACGACCCGCGATCTTGGGATACTCAGGCTCGAACGGTCTGCACACGATTTTCCACGGCTTGAGAGCCGCTTCGCCTAGGATCGTATCTACAAGAGCTTGCTTGCCGACGATTCCTTTCAAGCCAATGGACACATGATTCAATGGTTCGTCAATCCATTCTTTCTCTGCACGTAACAGCCAGCCCAAATTGGAATGGGCCGAACTGATTATATGCCGGCAAACTTCGTCATAGTTACGACCCTCAGTCTCGGGTGCAACCTCTGCTTTACCGCTCAAGACACGTGACCACTTCTTCCCCTTACGATTCCATTGGGTCATCTCTCGTGGGTCATCATGTTCGGTCGCGTCCATCTGAGCAATGTACTTTCCATCCTTGCCCTTTTTAATCAGGGCGGATCGAGTATTAGCCCAGGAAGGGATGCCAAGGTCGATTCCAAGGAGAGTTGCGGCTTTGGCTGCAACTTCTGCTTCTCGAAAGACATAACCTCCGCTCTCATCTTCATTAGCATTGAATGCGCGACACGCAGTTGCGAGATCAAGTTCTCGATTGAAGTAGCATCGAGTCCATCCTTGCCCATCTTGATCCCACGTCGATTCCTCGGCAACCCCCGGTGTATACCGACGAACTGCCCAAGCACCCCTTCTAAGTGGATAAGCGAAGCAGTTATGGTCTTGGCCGTAATTTTCACCTTTCGCATTTGTCTTGAACACTCCCTTAAGATTCAGCTTGTTGAAAGCTTCTTGTAGGTGTACCGTGTGCGTGACAAGCATGTGATGATCTTGATCCCACCAGGCACAACATCTGTTCTCGTGCATGAAAGCGATTAATCGCTTGTGTTCATTGTCGAGCGGAATCAAAGTCTTCGTGCCAGTTACTTCCTCAAACATGTCTTCAAGATTCGGATTCGCTTCGCTGTTCTCCGTAACGAATGCAGGCAACGTGCGACGCGACGCACCACTCACGACGCGAATGTGATCACGCCAATTCTGTGGAATGTCCGTAAGAATCGTTCCTTGCTTTACGACGGATAATCCTTTGGTGCCGGTCATCTTACGATGCCAGACCCACATATTACCGCCGCAGGTGTCAACCTTCGATTGGAAATCATAGCCAGTAATCGAAGCCATCAACCCAAGAATCGCCCGAGCGAGGGCGGCGTGTTCCGTATGATTCTGCGTGGGTACTGGGTCAAGCATCACGTACAGGTGGATACCCTTGCCTGACGTTGATAATCGGATAGTGACCCACGGAATCGCGGATACTACTTCTCGGAGTTGTTGAAGCTCCTCGTCGGTCATCTTCTTCTCGTGCTTATCCGAGTGACCTGTCATGGCGTCGAAATCGTAGGCGACCCATCGGCTCAAGCGATTCTGCCAGTCCCAACCCGTCATGCCAACGCCTTCGGCATGTTGATAGATGTCCCCGTATACGGGGCAATCATTATCTTCGGGTTCGGTCTTCGCATTACGCGGAATCCGAAAGTGGCTCCACTTGTTAATACCATCGGTATAACTGTGGAGTGTTCGCCCTTTGAAATCTTCCTCAATCCGGTCGCCACCATCTTGTGCGACGTTGAATTGAACTTCCATGTTTTTGGAATACATTTCTGCTAGGTCAGCATGGGTTTTAGCAACGAGCAATTTTTTGATTGCTTCGCTTCTCAGCACAGGAATCCTCCATTTACGAATCAAATCTGATTAGATTCACAAGATAGCGGAACGGTCTAATTAGCATGGTCCGAAACGGGCGAAATTGTTTCAAGAATTGTTGACCTACTATTTTTTCCCTCTTTCCCTTACTCTTTTAATGCAAACCGTTCTAACTAGCTTCGCTATAAGAGAGTAAGGGAAAGGAAGAAATTAGTAGGGCGCAAAACGCGCCATTATAATAGGCGAGTTCCGCCGGAATTGTTGAAACAAGAAACGCCATTTCGGACCATGCTATATGAGGCTGTTCCGCTTCACCGTGAATCAAATCAGATTTGATTCGTGAACGATTTTCAACCTGCGATCGACGAATCGCAACACACTCTGGAGTTTGTTCCATGTCCAATGAGTTGACCCAATTGAAGCACATCCCGCTCAGCCAGATTCGCGAGAATCCGGTTGCGTTGCGTGGTGTCAACCGCACGAATGTCGAGTACATTCAGTTGGTTGATTCCATCAAGGATGTCGGCATCCTGAATCCCATCCTCGTCCGCGAAGTGAAGGACGCCACCACTGGCGAACTGTTCTACGGAATCATCGAAGGTCTGCATCGTTACACCGGGTCGCTCGACGCCGGCAAGGAAACGATTCCCGCCCAGGTTCGCTCGATGAGCGACGCCGAAGTCGAGGAAGCGCAGATTCTCGGTAACATCCACAAGATCGAGACCAAGCCTGTCGAGTACAGCAAGGCTCTCCAGCGTCTCATGGGCCGCAATCCTCTGACGACTTTCAGCCAGATGGCTCAGAAGTTGCACAAGAGCGACACGTGGCTCAAGGAACGCCTCGGCCTCACGAAGCTGACGGCAGCCGTCGGTGCCCTCGTCGATGGTGGCAAAATCAACCTGAGCAACGCCTACGTCCTGGCCAAGCTGCCGGAAGACGAACAGGCCGCGTTCATTGATCGCGCCCAGTCGATGAATCCTCAAGAGTTCGGCGGAACCGTTCAGGCCCGCAAGCAAGAACTCGACAAGGCCCGTCGTCAAGGTCGCGCTGCGAATCCGGAAGGCTTCGTCGCCGTCGCCCGTGCCCGCAAGACCGCCGAAATCAAGCAAGAGCTTGAGACGCCGGTCATCGGACCCCAGCTTTGTCGTGAAGCTGGAATCAAGACCGCCGAAGAAGGATTCCTTCTCGGCCTCAAGTACGCCGTGCATCTTGACAATCGTTCGATCGAAGCCGCCAAGGCCAAGGACGAACAACGCAAGAAGACGGCCGAAGCGGAACGCGTTCAGGCTGCGGCCGAACGTGCTCAACGCAAGGCTCAGGAAGCGGCGCAAGAAGTCGCCAAGCTGAATGCTCCTGTCGCGGCTGCGTAATCGAAGCAGTATCCCGGCCTGTGGCTGATCAGGTTGATACTGTATCTGATTAAGTACAGGCCGGATTTCAGGATTCTTACGACCAATGCACCCTGAAGCATGATTGACAGTTCATGGTCAAAATACTGTTACCTTACCAAAAGTATTTCTTCAAGAGACTTTACACAATGTCCACAGACCTTTCCACTCTCAATCAGAATTTTCCGATGTCGGTCCACACGCAGGACGACAAGGCTTGGGGCGATGTTGTCGCCGCTGGGTCTTTCCTCCCGTACATCTCGCTCTATGGCGGGAACAGCAATGCGTGCAAAGAAGGACTCATTGGAATCGGCCGCTACGGTCTCGTCCGTCAGAAGGACAAGATCGAAGACCTGACCGCTGAGTTCAACGTCCTCGCGATTGCGTGGCGTTACAAGGCCATGCAGATCGGTGAAGGCATTCTCAGCAGCTACGATCCGAAATCGACGACGTTCTTGACGATCAAAGAGAAGTCGGAAATCAAGGACTCGGGCTGCATGTACGGTATCGAGTTCCTGTTCTGGGTTCCTGAACTGCCCGCTCGTTGCTTCGCCACGTTCTACTGCAACAGCAAGACGAGCCGCCGTGAAGCCCCGAACATCCGTTCGTTCTGTCCGCGTCCGCCGAATCCGGCCCACATCACGGCCGATTTCCCGAACGGCGATCCTGGCCAAGGCCCGCGTCCGATGACGCTCAAGGCAAACCTCATCAAGACTGACAAGTACAAGTGGCACGGTCCCGTCGCCACCCAGTGCTCGACTCAGTTCAGCATTCCGTCGATGGAAGAAATCATCGAGCAGGCGACGAAGTTTGCCAACCCGAAGGAATCGGAAGTCGAAGTGGTCAAGAAGGAAGAAGGCCAACCCAAGCGGGACCGATAGTTGATCCTTGACAACTGGGTAGTCAGTTGTGTTGACTTGATTGGATACCTCGCTAGCGAGGGCACTGGGTTCGAGTCCCAGCAAGTCAGTTTGGGCGGTTGAGATGTTAGTGGTTGTTGAGCGGCGATTACTATTCCCTCCCGCCCATCTCTTAAGGGTGACACATGCAAATAGCATTCATGGGCAAGACAGTTGTCGATATGAACAACTTCTTGCAGCTTATCAAGAGCTTTGAGAAGTCGCCTAAGATCGACAGCTTACGGCTACCACCGAATCATTCGCTTGCATACTTGGCAACCTTGACAGACTTCAAGGATGTGCCATGCAACTTCACGAATCTTGGGTCATTGTTAAGACACGAGCATTACGTGTACTTACTCAAGTGCCCGAAAGAACGTGATAGAATCGAGATCATTGAAGAATGCAATCTCAACTTCACCGTCAGCTTCGATGAAGAGTATGTGATTGTAAGCGGGACTCTACAACAATGGCTCGTGGCTTTCATAGCCGGTTGTTCTGAGTCTGCTCTTGCGTCATATAGGCACTTCACGAATCTTGTCCTGATGGACATGGAGAAGAGAGAAATGGGTCAACTTTGGGTGAACTACTCAAAGGTTCCTTTGAAGGATAAAACCTTCAAGCTCTTGGAGAAGAAATGAAAACCAAACCAAAAGGCGGTTGTTGAAATGATCTACGTTCTAATCTTGACAATCGCTTTTGGCATCGGCCGATTCCTGATGCCAGCTTCTGGTCAGATTCATCCCGACGATCTTTTCAAAGATGCCTGTCACTTGTTTGTTGGTGGTCTATTCGGTGCAGCGATTCTGGCAACAGTGGTCAGAGACAGCTACACTATGCTGTCAACTAGCGTGTGTCGCAATCTTTGGATTCTCGCTATCGGCTTGACAGTTCTGGAAGTCATCGCCTTCCTTATCTTCAAGAACTAGCTGAGCTAGATACCTTTCACACTCATACAGGATATTTTTAATGTTCACTGATTTGACATTCCAAGAAGGTGTTCCAAAAGTCCTTAAAATCCAAATTGGGGATTATCGATACCCGGTCACGTTCACGAAGAAGCGTGACCGGCTTTGGGCTTCGTATGCTTTTAACAAAAAGATAACCGAAGAACTCAAAGCTCTTGAGGGTACAACTTGGCATGGGTTCAAAGACCCGCCGATTAAGGCTTGGAGTCTTAGTGACTCCCAACATAATCGTTTCCAGCTTGACTTTCTTGCTGGCGGCGATCCTTATGTCTGGTTCGACAAGCCTCTCGACACAAGCAATATTGTTTGGCGTCCTGAACTCCGGCAACATCAAATTGACATTGCGGCGTTTGAACTGATTCGTCACTACTGCGTCATCGCCGCCGAGATGGGTACTGGCAAGACGCTCTCGACAATCAGTGCCATGGAACAATCCAATGCCAAGAGTTGGTACTGGATTGCACCGAAGTCCGCCATGTACTCGGTGCAGCTTGAGTTCGACAAATGGAACTCCAAGGTTCGTCCTCGATTCCACACCTACGAAGCGTTCCGCGAACTTTGCAAGAATTGGCCGCAAGGTGCCGAACCGCCGCAAGGCATTGTGTTCGATGAAGCATCACGATGCAAAACGCATACCGCGGCGCGTACACAAGCTGCCAAGTGGATGGCCGATTACATCCGCGAACACTGGGGCGAACAGGGCTATGTCATTCTGATGTCTGGTTCGCCGGCTCCCAAGAGTCCGGTGGATTGGTGGTCATTATGTAACATCGCTTGTCCTGGCTTCTTGAAAGAGGGCAACCCTGAGAAGTTCAGATCGCGTCTTGCGATTATGAAACAAGCGGAAGGCGTCGCGGGTACGTACTCCGCGTTGGAATCTTGGCTTGATGACGAGAAGAAATGCAAGACCTGCGGCAAGTATGAAAATCAACATGATGAAATCATGGAAGATGCTCACCCGTACCAGCCGAGCAAGAATGAAGTCGCTTATCTCTATAAGAGAATGAATGGCCTGGTTCTTGTGAAATTGAAAAAAGATTGCCTCGATCTTCCCGAAAAGCAATACCGGGAAATTCGTATCAAGCCGAGTCAGAACATCGTCAATGCCGCGAAGCTGCTTGTGGCTCAAGGCAACAGTGGAATCAAAACTCTCACTCTGTTGAGAGAACTCTCCGATGGCTTTCAGTATGACGAACAAGCGATCGGCACGGAAACGTGTCCGCTCTGCAAGGGCGAGCGTACTGCGATCGATTTCATCTACGTTGGTCCGGACGACCAATATGACGAAATGATGCGGAGACAATATGAAGGGCTTGAAATCCCGGAAGGCACGTTTCAAACTGGTGAGAAAGCGTGTCCGCATTGCGACGGATCGGGCGAAGTTACTTCGTATACTCGCGTTGCAACGCAAGTCGAATCTGCGAAGGAACAAGTCCTTTCGGACCTGTTTGACGAACACGACGACGTTGGGCGTCTCGTTGTCTATGCGGGGTTCACTGGTTCTGTTGATCGCTGTGTTGAAATAGCGAAGAAGAATCAGTGGGAATGGATTCGTGTTGATGGCCGTGGTTGGGCAAGTTCTTTTGAAGGACTTGATGCTAAAGCACTGTTGTTGAAATTTCAAAATGATAAGGAAATTCGTCGATTAGTATTCATTGGTCAGCCTAGTGCGGCTGGTATGGGTTTGACCTTAACGGCTAGCCCAACAATCGTATATTACTCGAATGATTTCAATGCTGAATCCAGACAGCAGTCAGAAGACCGAATACATCGTATGGGAATGGATGTGAACAGAGGGGCTACCATCATTGATTTGATCCATTTACCAAGTGATGAATTGGTTCTTAACAACTTGAAGAAGAAGAAGAAGCTTCAAGCCCTCAGCATGGGAGAGTTGAATAACCAAATCAACTGGGATCAATGAAAAACATCACAGACAACCAAGCTGCTTATATTGCTGGATTGATTGATGGTGAAGGTACTATCACAATCTGTAGGCAGAAGCCACAAAAAGTAACCCATGCAATTCCTTATATACCATTTGTGGCAATCAGCAATACTAACTACAAGTTAATGGACTACTTGGTAGTTATTACTGGAATTGGCACTCCTCGATCCAGGAAAGATTTAAGAGGAAATAGAAAAGAATCTTGGCAATGGGATGTTCAACGAGAAGAATTAAGAAATTTCTTGAATCGTATTTCACCTTATTTGATTATTAAAATCGAGCAGGCGAAAATACTATTTGAATTTCTTGATACTTTTAAGGACTACGATAGATTCAATCCTGTGCCTCTAAGGGATCAGGCTTTGCGAGACATTCTCTGTGAAGAGATTCAGGCATTGAACAAACGAGGCACTTAATGCAAGTACAACAGCTTGAAATCAAGAAAATCTTTTCCGACGAGGAAAACTGGAACTGTCGTCATCAAAAGCTTGCACCGATTGACGTGCAAACGATTGTCGAGTCCATTCGAGAGAATGGACTCATGCAACCTATCGTAGTTCGTCCTTACAACAAGGACGGCTACGAGTACATGATGGTCGTGGGTCACCGTCGCCTCTACTCTTGCAAGCTGTTGAAGTGGACCCACATTCCTGGTACGATTCGGGACTTGTCCGAAGATCAAGCTCGTTCCTTGAATCTCATCGAGAATCTGGAACGCAAAGACTTGAACATGTTCCAGGAAGCTCAGGCAATCAAGTGGTTCAGGGATAAAGGATTGCAGTTGCGGGAAGTTGCCAAGCGTGTGGGTCAGTCCACCGGCTGGGTGACAACTCGTTACTTGATCCTCGATCTTGAACCCGACATTCAATTGGAAATCGCAGCAGGGTTCCTAACACAGGACCAGATCAAAGCCTTGCATGAGATTCCATCTCGGCAAGGCCGGATCGACACTGTGGTCAAGATCAAACAGGCGAAGCTCCGTGGCGAGAGTCTTGATGTCGCAATCACACCAAAGAAGAGCGTCATAACCTCTGACCAGAAGGCCAAAGTTGTTCGCAACATGCGAGAGATGTTTGAAGTCCAAGACTTGATTACGGACTCTGTTGGTCCGAACATTGCTACACGGACGTTAGCTTGGACATCTGGTGTCATTAGCACGGAAGAACTCTTTAAGTCCCTAAAGGAAGAATATCCTTCCTTCAACGGAGAACCACGTAATGTTGACAATGGATGAAGCACGCGGCATTGCCGCTCGAATCTGGACCCGCACGAACAACAAACGCAAGCTCATGGATGTACAACTCTGTGAAGATTTTGCAGATGTTCTGGTCGATGAAGTGACCAAGGCAACAGTGGATGGTACTGCGACTCCGAAGCTGAAAGAGCTGCAAGATGAAAACGAGAAGCTCAAGACCGAGATTTTGAATCTTCGGGCTGCGAGCGAGAAAGCCGAGTTGCAAGTCCAACTTGTCAAGGAACAAGCCGACAAAGACCAGAAGACTTGGCAAGCGGTCTTCGACAAGATTCAAAATGAACACAAGGCATTGACCTTGACTCATGCGAATCTGCAATCGGACCACGAATCCTTGAAGCTCAAGGTGAAGCCAGATGAAGTGGTGTAGGGGTTGCAGCAAAGTGTTAGCTGATGCCAGGTGCCCCACTTGTGGGGAACTTGGCGTCAACACACAAATCATTCATCGACCTGATCCACATGATTCGGCTATAAGAAGACGAATCAGCACTATCACTGAGGAAGACCCAAACAATGACGACCTCACAAGGGCCAACGAAGAAGCCTAGCTTTGATTATGTCAAAGCCTTGCTTGAAGCTGGCAAAGATGTGCCGTATCGGACTTGCACAATCTGCAACACGCCGATGTTCTTCACAACTCGCCAGTACGCTCCGCACCTGATTAGCTGTAAGTGTCGTGTGTCAGGTGAAAAGGCTTTGTGTCCCATGCTATGGGACGATCTGCGAACTCTCCTTGCAACGGATGTCCCACTTGACTGATTACTACGTATACGGGTACACTGACCCAACAAGTAGTGACCCGTATTTCTACATAGGTAAGGGAATCGGCAGAAGAGCTTATAGGCACCTACGAGTACTTTCAGGGAGGCAGAAATCAAGTGGTGGATACTACTGGAAATACGCATGACCCAATCTTTCTAGATTTTGAAACTTGTGGTCTCCATGGTATGGGAGTGCTTCTTCAATATGCCATTGGCGACGGTCCAATTGAATTGTACTCAATTTGGAAAGAGCCTATCAGCAAGACACTCGCATTGATTGAAATGATTGTGAACCACCCTGGAGGAATTTGTGGATTCAATCTAGCATTTGATTTTTTCCACATGTGTAAGATTTATACAATCTTCTCACTGTGGCATGACCATGACGATTACCCTGAAGACATCATTGATAGGCTTGCCGATCTCGAACCTATGGGTCGTGATGGTCCTTGTTTGAAGCCTGTCTCTGCTTGCGATCTAATGCTGTGGGCCAGAAAAACTGAATACCAGTCTACAATGGATCGCGGCGACATTCGAATTCGTAGAGTACCTACAGCACTTGCTTGGCAGCTTGCTGCTGAGTTGGAAAGACGAATCGAATTAAAGGACATTTACTTTGCTCGCAAGAAAGAAAAAGGTAAGAAATGGCAAGTCTACGATATCGTGGATGAAGAGAAAGTCGTCAACCCCGATTTCAAAGATGTCGTTTTGAAGTTCGCACCGAGTAGTGCATTGAAAGCATTAGCGGTAGACGCTTTAGGTATTCCACCTGAGAAAGTTCTACGCTTCACCGACGTCGAAGTCGATCGTCGCTGGTGGCCTGCCGAGTACGGCTATGCTCCGTTCGCAAAAGCTGTACCGTTCGCGAAGAAGTTTGGTAGCAAAACAAATAAGAAAAAACTCGCAAGAGAAGCATGGCCACAAGTAATCAAACACCATATCAATCATTGGGCATATAATCCTTTGGCAAGGGAGTATGCAACCGATGATGTGATTTATACTCGCGGACTTTGGAAACACTTTGGTCGTCCTGCTCAAGGCGATGATGATTCCGAGTTGGCTTGTATGGTGGCTGCCGTTCGTTGGAAGGGATTTCGAATCGACATCGACAAGCTCAAAGCCCTTAAGAAGAGTGCTATTGAGAAAAAGAAAGTCATTCCAACTGGTCCACGCGAAGTAAAGCATTACATCAACGAACTACTTGATCCTGCCAGCAAACTTGTACTCAAGGGCAGCACCAAGAAAGTTCTTCTTGAAGCAATGGCAAAGCAAGAAATGCCTTGCCCCAAGTGTAATGCGTCAGCGGCCAATGAAATCGAAGTCGAGGAAGCTTGCGAACAAGTTTCCGAATTGGTTGGCGAATTGACAGGTGAGAAATCGTTAATCATCAAAACGGTTATCGCACCTTCAAATGTGGAGTGTGAACATTGTGGCTCAAAAGGTAAAGTCCCGCACCCGGCAGCAATCAGAGCCAAGAACGTCCTCGACGCTCGTAAGGCCACCAAAGAAATTGAAATCTACGACAAGCTTATTCTTGCTGGGAGATTTCACGCAAGTTTCAAAGTCATTGGGGCCTTGTCCTCTCGTATGTCAGGAACAGACGGTCTCAACGCCCAAGGGATTAACAAGACAAAGGAAGTACGCAGCTGCTTTCCATTGGCGTGGGAAGGATTTTCTCTTGATGGAGGAGACTTTGCAGGATTTGAAGTCACACTTGCTGAGGCTTGCTACAACGATCCAGACTTACGAAAAGCTCTGCTAACGTGTGAATACTGCGACGGGCAAATGGTCATCGAATCAGGTGACATCTACTGCCCGGCCTGTACGAAACGCGAACGCAACTCGGACAAGGTCTGCAAGAAGTGCAAGCTCAACAAAGCGGTAAGTCCGACCAATGAGGTCTATTGTCCATCTTGCGACAAAGATGGTAAAGCGATTCATGCGTTGTTCGGTATCCATGTGTATCCCGAACATACATACAAATCGCTTAAGGCCACCAAGGGTATGAACGATGGAAAAGACCTGTACACCAAGGCAAAGTCCGCTGTCTTCGCTATGTTTTATGGTGGAGAAGGACCAACCCTTCAAGACCGATTGGGCGTCGATCTTGAAACCGCAAACAAAGCCTTCACAGAATTCGGACGACAGTTCAAACAGGTTGGCGTTGCTCGACAAAGAATTGTCGATCAGTTCTGTTCCATGCGACAACCAGGTGGAATAGGTAGCCGCGTCGAATGGCACGAGCCTGCTGACAAAATCGAGTCCCTCTTCGGATTCCCAAGGTACTTCACTCTTGAGAATAAAATCTGTAAGGCTCTCTTCATGCTCGGAGAGAAACCTCCAAGAGCTTGGAAAGACATCAAGATCAGGCTCGTAAGAAGCTTGAAGAATCCGCGAATGCAAATGGCTGAGGGTGCAACAAGGTCAGCACTGTTCGGTGCTGCTTTCAGCATCCAAGCGAGTTCAATGCGTGCTGCTGCGAACCACCAGATTCAAAGCAGCGGGGCACAGGCGACTAAGAAGTTGCAACGCAACATCTGGAACATTCAACCTCATGGTGTGAATCCATGGCGTGTAATCGGTATGAACATTCACGACGAGATCATGTGTGTTACCGACCCGCAGTATTCCGCCGAGGTTAAACGTATCGTTGATGAATCAGTTGAATCTATCCGTCCAAAAGTACCTTTGATTAAGATGGACTGGATGATTGGGCTTAAGTCATGGGCCGACAAATGATTGAAACATCAAGGCGTCAGTAGTAATCCTAATGGGAGGGTTCATATTATGAGTCCACTCGACGCGCCTAAAGCTGCACACGAGACACGTATGCAGTTGTCCGGTATCAAATGCGAACGTGAGTTGACAAAAGAAGAATCGCTTCTTCACAACACGGCGACTCGTTTCATGAATCGGGTGCTGATGGAATGTGAGAAACGTCTTGAGGCATCATCGAATGAAGACCCTCCCGGACTTCCTGACAATGGCGAGACGGAAGTATCTCCAGGCTAGGAGCTTGGATTACTACGTCAATCGAAATGATGTTCAAGAACTAATCAACAAGGCAACTGCGATTGAAAGAGAGCAACTCTTCATTCTTCTTGAAAAGAACGAACGAGAGTTGTTCTCTGCCTTGTTGGATAAGATTCGCGACTCGGACACGGCAACAATGACTGTTACCGCTCTACGTATTCTGGCTCGGTCGTTAGGGATTTACGATTACCAGAAAATGTGCAAAGAACAGTTGCTTACCCTGATTGGAGAAGTCCGTGCTAGAAAAATTCTTGAAAATGAGCGGCGTCTCGGAGAAGCAACTGACGAAAGAATCTCATCGCCTTGAAAAAGGCGATGAGGATTTCATCGCTGCCATTCAGAAGTTGACCGCTGACATCACGGTTCACGAGTTGCGTGATGTTGTCGAGATTTGGAATCTACTCCCAGAAGCACAGTGGGAACATTATGCTTTGATGGAGTATGAAGACCTTCGTGAACAACTACTACTCAAAGAAGCACTCAAACGCCTTCGCACCAAGTACAAGGAGATTCGCAGCTATGGCCGCAAAAAGAAAAATCGGGATCAAGGCGATCAAGAAGTCGCTGACTGATTCGATCGACAAACACCACGACAGTGTGTGGTTCAAGATCGTTGTCGAATCGGACATGACGTACAAGCTGCGTCGAACCAACGAATTGATTCATGAGCTTCTGTCTGGTGCAGATGACAACAAGATCGACCAGGCGATTACTCTTCTCGCTCTTGTGAAGGCGAACCAAGTAAGTGAGTAACCAGATGAAACCATTCAAGCCCAAAGGTGGTCATGGTCCTGAATGGTATATCCAACAGGCGATCATCAAACGTCTCACTCTTGAAGGCTGGTTCGTGAAATCAACTCACGGCAATATGTATCAAGCAGGATTCCCTGACTTGTTTGCATGTCACCGTGGTTACGGGACTCGCTGGATTGAGTGTAAGAATGCCGCGTCATACAAATTCACGGACGCTCAAATTCGTGACTTCACAAAGATGGCTGCCGAAGGCGTCGGCATCTATGTGTTGACAAGTGACTCGGATGACGAAATCAAAAAGCTGTTCGGTCCTAGCAACTGGTACCTTTACCTTTCGGTGTATTGCAGATGAGCAAATCAGACAAGCTCGCCGAGATTGAAGGCTATGCCAGTCCGGTCGATTTGTGCGAAGCGTACATCTCCGATTCGGTTGCTCCTGGCATCTGCTCGAATGAGGATTGCGATTACACCACCGAGGTCGAACCAGACCAGGGCGGTGGTTATTGCGAGGAATGCGAAACACAAACCGTTGTCTCAATTTTCATCTTGGAAGGGATCATATGAGCGTCGATTTGGAACTCCTGGCGGTTGCTCGAAACTACGCAGTCAAGGTGGAGACTGAATTCAAGAAAGCCAAAGAGCATTGGCGTCGGCGATTCGAAAACCTTGACGACGAACTTCAAACTCTGTATCGAGACAAGGCAGAGCTTGAACAATCTTTCAACACTCTCCACCAAGAATACAAACTTCTTCAGCAACGCTTTGCGGACCAATTAGGACAACAAACATGAAGATGTTCCAATGGGAACGAATCACTCGTGGAGATAACGCCGACTACATGTGGCGGCTAAAGATTTTAGTCCTCTCATGGTGTCGAGTGTATCTCCACATTTTCGTTGCAAGTGACGACGAATGTTTGCACGATCATCCGTGGAACTTCTACTCACTAATCTTGTGGGGTGGCTACTGGGAAGTCACGCCAACCGGAAAGAAATGGTATGGACCGGGTAGCTTCTTATACCGTCCAGCCACTTGGAAACACCAAGTTGTAATCGAGAAGAAAGCGATTACACTTTGCTTCTGCACAGGCAAGCTTCGGAACTGGGGCTTTTGGACTCGTGCTGGTGAATGGATTCATCACAGCAAGTACGAGAAGAATGTGCATTGTGCCGAATGAAATCTTCTTGGTGTTTTACGGCCTGTCTGTTTTCGGATTAGTAGCGACGGTTGCCACCTTGTGGTGTTGTGCCCAAGGTGAGATCGACCGTCGTGATGCTATCATCCGAAAAATTTGGAAAGAAATCGAGGATGAATCATGTCCATCGTCGGTGAGATTTATGAGGAAAGAGAAGACAAGCTCTTCAATCAAATAAGGAAAATTCGAGACAACTTCGGTGATGACAAATGTTGGCAAGATTGGAACGCTCTCTTTGCTATGCTGCCGGAGGGGTATACTCCGCCCAAGCAAGATATTCCAATTCAACTTGAGAACTGCAAACAGTACCTCACTTGTCAGAGTGAAGGTACAGAGTACATGCCGCCACCAAGGTGGGTCAAAGGATTACCCGACAAGCCGGGTGTCTGGATTTTGACGACTGAAAATGGCTACCGTTTTACCATCACCTATAACGGTGGCAAGCTGACCGGGATCAAAGACGCTCCCGTTTACTGCTCTTTCGGACCTATACCAAGGGAACCTGATGGGTTACTACAGGCCAATGCCCCTCATAACGCCAAAAGCGATTGTGACGTATTGGGCCAATGTCAGTAAGACAGAAGATTGTTGGCTTTGGTTAGGTAGACCGAATCGAGACGGCTATGGCACAATAACAATTGATCGTGTCAATTACATAGCCTCTCGATTCTCTTATTGGTTTCATTACCATAAAGAGCCGGGAGAGTTGCAAGTTTGTCATGAGTGCGAAAACCCGATTTGTGTAAAGCCAGAACATTTATTTCTTGGAACTGTTTCTGAGAATATAATTCATGCTTTTCAAACTGGCCGCAAAGATAATCGTGGTGAGAACCATAGTCAAGCGAAATTGACTGAGATAGAAGTTTTGAAGATTCGTGAGCTAGAAGGAACTATGTCTAAAGCCGCTCTAGGAAGAATGTTCAATGTGAACTACATCACGATTTCTTTAATACTCAGTCGTAAGAATTGGTCACACATTTAGGGGTCATCTGTGTTTGTAAAAGAACGATTCAAGTTAGTCGAGTCTACGCTTGAAGAGATTAGGAGTATGACTCCAGACTTTGGCTACAATGGTTTCGGAGAGTTCCTGTATTTCAGGACATACTCGCGAAACATCTGCAAAAATTGCCGGCAACCGTCAATCAAACTTGATCTCAAGACTGGGAGAGAGTATTGTGGTTCATGTCAAAAGGGACAAATTCTTGTACATGATTTTGTAGACCCTTTAGAGACTTGTCAAGAGTGGTGGCCCGATACAATCATCCGTGCGACTCAAGGAACGTTTTCGATTCGCAAGGATTGGTACATTAAGAACCATATTCCGTGGGACGAATCATTCTGGCAGGTGTACGCACGCCACTTCGCGGTGTCGATGTACAAGATGGAATGGCTACCTCCCGGTCGCGGACTTTGGGCGATGGGTTCGGACTTCGTTTACGAACGTGGTTCGGCTGCTCTGCAAAATTGTGGATTCACAATCATCGGTGAGACACTTGAGAATGATATCCATTGGATGATGGACATGCTCATGTGCGGCGTCGGTGTAGGATTCCTACCAGAACGTCAAGATGAATTGACGGTCTACAATCCGAAGGGAACTTACGACTATGTCATCCCTGACAGTCGTGAAGGTTGGTGCGATTCCACCAAAGCCCTGATTACAAGTTTTCGGGAAAAAGGTTCCCCGAAACCGAGATTCATCTACGACGAGATTCGTGAAGAGGGTGCCCCGATTCGTGGATTCGGTGGCGTCTGTTCTGGTCCGGCTCCTCTGATCAAGTTTCATCAACGCATTGAAATGCTGATGGAACAGTACGCTTGTGAGGAATGGTATGACTCGGTTCTTCTTAAGACTGACCTCGCCAATTGTACTGGCTGTTGCGTGGTGGCGGGCAATGTCCGACGATCAGCCGAACTCTGTGCAGGAACAATCGACGAAGTGATGGACCTGAAACAGTACGACAAGTATCCCTACCGTAAGGACTGGGGCTACATGTCGAACAATTCGGTGTTCCTGGAAACCAGTGAAGACTTCGAGCGTCTTGGTGAAATCGCAAAAAGGGTGATTCTCAATGGCGAGCCTGGATACATCAATAAGGTTAACTTGCCATTCGGTCGTATTGGTAAGTCGATGGATGGCTTGAGGTTGGACAGAGCGATTGCTTTTAATCCTTGTGGCGAACAACCTCTCGAAGATAAAGAGCTTTGCACACTCGTTGAAACGGTTCCCATGCGATGTCACAGTGACGAAGCATGGCTCAAGGCTGTTGAGTATGCAACTGTGTATGCCACAACGGTAACACTGTTGCCGACGCATCGGCCTGAAACGAATTCGGTTATGTACCGGAATCGTCGTATTGGTGCCAGCATCATCAACGTCGCTGAATGGTCGGACAAGATCGGCACTCACAAGCTGATTAAGAACCTGCGTCAGGGTTACGAGAAGACTCGTAATGTGTCGCACTGGTGCAATTCGGAAGCAGGCATTCCTGATCCGATCCGGCACACGACCATCAAGCCCGGCGGCACGACACCGAATCTCCCTGGACAGAATGCAGGGTTCAATCGTCCGAATTTCGAGTTCATGATTCGTCGAGTCCGGTTGTCGCGTAACTCACCGGTCTACCAAATCCTGGTTGATGCAGGTGTGCCGAACGAACCGGAAATCTTTGATCCGAAGGGCACGGTTGTATTTGAGTTCCCGGTACACAAGACTGGTTTCAAACGAGTCAGCTTGTGGGAACAGGCAAGCATGTTGTGCTTGTTACAACGAGAATGGTCGGACAACGCTGTGAGCAACACGTTGAATTTCAGACCCAAGTGGAATCTGAAATATCATCTGTGGCCAACGGTCCAAGCGTTCTTACAAGCCGATTCGGTACTCGACCAGTACATGAGTCTTGCTGAACGTATTGAGGTTTTCAACAAGAAGCTTCCCAGCATTAACTCGTTCCGTGAGTTCAAAGCCACGTTCGAGTTCTCTGAGAACGTCGAAGTGAAAATCTACGAGTACGACGAGAACCATGAGGAAGAAGACATTGAACCTGTTCTCAGTAGTATCGCTCCTTTGACGAAGAGCGTGGCAATGTTGCCAATCACTCCAAAAGGTGTGTATGCACAAATGCCCGAAGAAGGGATTACTGAGGATGAGTACAAGCATCGTTTGCTCAGCATCAAGCCCATCGATTGGTCCAAGCTTCGTGGTAGCGATGGGATTGATGAACGCTATTGCGAAGGTCCACAATGCGTAGTTCGTCATGGATAGTAGTCTTTTAAGTTGGACAGCCGGTATCGTTGATGGCGAAGCAAATGTTGATTTGCTACTCAACAAATCGAAGACTTCAATTAACCCTAGTTTTACACCTAAGGTTAAAATCGACATGACGCATTTCGCCACTGTCCGGCGAGTGCGTCAAATTTTAGGAATAGGTGCTGTCTCTGATCCCAGGACATCAAACAATGTTAATGGTAGCGATTACATTACATGGTTTGTGTCAAGTGATGATGCAATTTATGTCTGCAAACTTCTTCTGCCTTTTCTTTTCACGAAGAAAAGACAAGCAGAGATACTACTTGCTTACTGGGATATTCCTAGACTCAAAGGTGGCAAACCACAAAGCGATGAAACTATAATCAAGTTTCATATCCTTCATGATGAAATCAGGGAACTCAACAAACGAGGTAAGCACCATGTCAAATAGCACACATCAGGTGGAGATTGTGCCAATCGAATTGACCAAGCACCCAAACGCTGATTCGCTCAGTATCGTTCGAGTCTTCGGCGGATACACCTGTATCGTCCGAACCCAAGACTGGCAAGGTGTCGCTCTTGGTGCGTATCTTCCGCCTGATTCGGTGGTGGACACAAACCGGAAAGAGTTCGACTTCCTCATGCCAAAAGCCAAGGCTGATGGTACACACCGCGTCAAGGCTATGAAGCTGCGTGGTGTTGTTTCGTTTGGTCTGATGATTCCGGCACCGGAAGGTAGCGTCTTGGGTCAAGACGTTGCTCAGCAGTTGGGCGTCACTCACTACGAACCGCCGATGCCAGGTGAGCAGCGAGCAGCAAACGGCTTGATTCTTGGCGGTGAAGTTGCCAAGGCTCCAAGCCTCAACAGTCCGAAGTACGATCTCGATGCCTTCCGCAAGTATCATCACTTGTTGATTCCTGGCGAGAAGGTTTGGATCACCGAGAAGATTCACGGAGCTAACGCACGGTACGTCTATCAAGACGGTGTGATGCACTGTGGTTCTCGGACCGAGTGGAAGAAAGAGTTCCCGACCTATGACCATATCACAATGAATTGGTTGCGGGAACGTGTTCTGAACAAGGACACAAACATCCCTGATGAAGAACGCTGTCAACAGATTTTCGATCGCCTACATTCTCCGACAAAGTCGCGGAACATGTGGTGGACGGCGTTGAGCCATGAACCGGAAATTGAGAAGTGGTGCCGTGATAATCCGGGAAAGATTTTGTACGGTGAAGTCTACGGCAACGTGCAGACCTTGAAGTACGGCCACACTCAAGACAAGCCAGTCTCGATTGCTGTGTTCGACATTCTTGACGACGGCCGCTGGCTGAATGCTCAAGAAGCTCGCGACGCGGCACCGGATGTACCGTGGGTGCCATTCCTTGGCGTTCACGATTACAGCTTCGATCTGGTTGTGAACTTGAGCGACGGTCAATCTTTGATTGCACAGCACTATCGTGAGGGCTGCGTGGTCAAACCGATTGTTGAACGCACTGACATTCACTTGGGACGCTTGTGTCTCAAGTGTGTCGGAGCAACTTACTTGGAGAAGGATAAATGATCGAAGCTCAACACCTTGCAGGTGTCGTCGGTGCAAATCAACAGGGAACGCTGCGAATGCTTTTGAAGAGCGTTGCGTACCAGTACGGTCGCGACGCCGAGACAAAGCTCAGTGAAGCCGTCAAGCAGGCACAAGCTCAGGGCGTCGGATTGGTGACGATTTTGGCGGTTCTCTTGCCGCTTGTTCTCAGTCTGTTCTCTGGCCAGAAGTTGGATTTGCAAACCGTGATCAATGCCATCCTGGCTCTGATCAAGAAGTGATTGTAAGCCCGCTTGGCAGAGTGCCGTAGCGTCTAGGGTGCGTGGAACGACTGCGAACGCAGAGCAGACCACCCAAGCGGGTACGTTGACTCATAGTGTAACGGTAGCACAACGGGCGTTGGACCCGTTAGAGAGGGTTCGAATCCTTCTGAGTCTAATGGTCCCTGGGTCTTCGCACAAATTCTCCCGTGCGAGGGAGAATGGCCTGGGGACCGCCATACAAGGTGTATCATGGCAAAGCGTGATTACAAACGAGAAGAGTTGACTGTTCATTGGGACAGCGACAAGTGTGAACACGGTGGCAACTGTTTGCAGTTGTCAAGTGTCTTTGATCTGTCAAAGAGACCTTGGGTCAACATCCAAGGTGCCACGGCTCAAGAGATTAAGGACCAGGTGTCACAATGTCCGACTGGAGCATTGACAATATCCGAACCAAGCTCGCCGAGCTAAAGCTTCGAGAGAAGCTTTTGAAAAAGGATGCAGAGATTCTGAAAGCAGAACTCGCATTCTTGCAATCAGTTTGTGACCATCCAAACAAACGATCATGGACGCACCATGACTATGGTGGCGGTTCTGATTACCATGAAGCCTGTGATGACTGCGGGTTGCACACATGCCAATAAAAGCAAAACCAACATTGTATTGTGGCGTTCAGTTTCGTTCTCGGACTGAGGCCAAATACTGCATGTTGTTCAACATGTTTGATGTTCCTTGGACCTATGAATCACGAAGGTTCCCTTTACCTTCTGGTTCATACTTACCGGACTTCTATCTCCCTGGGTGGAACACCTGGATCGAGATTAAAGGTCCACACCCCACGAATGGTGAGATGCTTCTGTGTGAAGAGTTGCACAGAGCCACACGCCAACCCGTTGTAATCGCGTATGGATGGCCACCGACTCTACTTGTCTTTAACGGTGGGTCATGGGTCAAGGGTCACCCGTTTGGGATTCTGAACACAAGAATGGTTATGGGTGGTAAGCCTATCCCACCTGAAACCTATCAGGAAATCAACGAGAAGATTTGGGGAACCTATGGCAAGAAAAGAAAAGGTGTACGGGCACCGGGCACCAAAAAGCGGCAAGTGCGCAAGATGCCCCGCTCACGACGGCGAAAATCGTAGACGCCGTCCTCGTTCCGACAAACACAAGGACAAACGCCGATGACAGCACTGACAAAATCGTTCAGCTTAACCAGCGGTGTTTCTCATTTGAAAGCGGCTGACTTCCTGAGTGAACTCGGTCCAAAGAGAATCATCAGCGTTATCAGCACAGACCGAGATATCATTGTGTTCTATTGGGAACAAGACCCAGCGTACAAGATTCTCGAAGACATCAACCGTGGTTCAAAGATTCGTTGTGGCATTAAGACTCCACAACCTCAAGTGATTACCCCAACACCGCCACCGCCCGGCACAGTCATGTGTGAGCAGAAATGACCTACCAACCCAATCGCTGGTCCTGTCTGCCAACAGCTTGGTCCTATGTTATCGGCTGGCCTACTTGGTCTGTCATCAAAGCCATTGGCCATGATGGTAGCGAGATACGCTGGCCGAATCTTACTGAACCAAACTGTCGCAGAGGTTTCCACCCTCAAGAGTTAATCTACCTTGGGGATAGGTTAGGATTCGTGACCACGACATACGAACCGATTGCCATGCTTGAGAGTCCCGGTGGCATAGGTGGGCCTGTTGAGATTCATCTACCGTTTGAAAAAATTCTTGACGGTAGCAATGGTGTCTTGACTGGCGAAATCAATGGGCAGCGTCATGCGATTGCATGGGTGAACGGTAAGGTTTTGGATCCGAGTGGTGGGCGTCTAACGACGTTAGACGATTTCCAAATCCAAACTTACTACCGAATCAAATCGAAATGGAGTTATCCACCGATTTGATTACATTGGAAAACTACCTATAGGGGAAACTTCTTAGGTAATTTTTCGCGCCATGGGCAGCGCGTTGCTTTTTGAAATGAACGTAACACGTTAACGCGAAAGAGGTTGCGCACGGTTGCGCAAAAATTTCCCAGAAAATGCGTTTTCCTTGCTCAATTCCTCTTGCACAGTGCGCCCGTTTTATGGTCTAATTCGGTTCGGTTCGGTTGACATCTCGAAACGGTCGCGCCCTGTTCCTTTTGTGAACTAGGCGAAACTCGCAAGAATCAAATCGGCGATTTGATTCCTGCCAGATTCCGAATCGGAGACTTAGGAATAGGAATTAAACGGATTACGGAAAGCCCAGCTAAGGAACGCTAAGAAGGAGGTTGATGTTCCTACTTGGTAAGAAGACAAGGCCGTGTTCGATTCGTTATCCATTCAGCAAAGTTCCTTCGCCTAAGATTACCAAGGAACGATTAGACGAACTGGTAGTCAAGCTCAAGGCTGGGGATAAGAGTGTCATCGAAGAGATTGTAACAGGACACTTGAAACTGGTCGTGTACATCGCTGGATGCTACGGAGCTTTAGAACCAAAGAAATCGAAAGACCTTGTAAGTGAAGCTGCTCTTGCTTTGGTTAAAGCCTGTCACGACGTTGAAAAAATGAAAACTGATTCTTTTGGAAAGTTTGTATCCTACCGGATGCACGAAGCGTGTGGTCGGTTCATACATCGAGATCGGTTGATTCCGCTATCAACCCATGCGAGGTATGTGATTGGACAAGAAGACAAAAAGATTCTGCCCAACCGGGAAGTGGCTGGCAGAGAGATGAGTCCGCTCCGTAAGATGATTCTTGATGAAGAGATTCAGCTTGCTGTTTTGACGGAAGAGGAACGAAAGATTTTCGACTTGAAGTGTCAGGGTTATACCTTTAGGGAAATTCAGGAAAAGACGGGTATACACTACGTGACTGCAAGCCGTATCTTCGATGTCATCAAGAACCGATTCCTAAGGAGCAACAATGAGGAAACTTGAGTACCTCAGCCCGACGAGCATCGCAGCATTCAAGCAGAACGCCGAGGACTATTACCTCAGATACCTGTCTGAGAATCGTCCAACACGAGACAAGCAAACTCAGCCAATGTCGATCGGGTCCGCCTTCGATGCTTACGTGAAGAGTTGGATGCACGAAGCGTTGTTCGGTAAAGGCAATGACCCTCGTTTCGATTTGAGAACGCTCTTTGAAGCTCAGGTCGAACGACACCATTGGGACTGGGCATGGGACAACGGTCGTCACGCTTTCGATTGCTACAAGCACTCAGGTGCGTTGGCTGACCTAATGTCGGATTTGGAACAAGCGGTTGGTACACCGCGTTTTGAAATCGAAGTTCGTGGCGTGGTCAATGGACAAAAAGAAGGCGTCACGAAGAGTGTGTCAGGGGTCACGTTCTTGGGTAAACCGGACGTGTCCTTCAACCACAAAAGCGGAATCAATGTCACCTTGGACTTCAAGGTGAATGGCTACTGTAGCAAGTCGGGAATCAGTCCGATGCCGGGTTACTTGCGGATTCGTGGTGCCGATTTCACTGGCCCACACAAGAACTGCATCCCAGCCATGCATCATGGAATGATGATTAACCGTGACCAACGTCTCGAAGAACTCAACGAGAGTTGGGCTGTTCAGCTTGCAATTTACGGTTGGTTGTGCGGTAACGAAGTCGGCAGCGATTTCATCACCGCGATTGACCAACTGGTTTGCAAGCCGGGTGGCATCAAACCGAGCATTCGGATTGCCGAACATCGGCTGCGAATCAGTGAGACCTTCCAGTGGCATACGTTTGCTCTGGCTCAAGAGATTTGGGATATTGTCCACAGTGACCATATCTTCCGCAACATGACCCTTGAGCAATCGCAAGCCCGCTGCAAGACTCTCGACCAACAGTCGATGGGAATGCGTGACGAGGAATTTGACGCCATTTGCAGGAGCTACTGATTATGGAAACGCTCGTTGAAGAAAAACGTGAACTGGACTTGCGAATCGAAATGCTGCACCGCTACATGATGGGCAGCCAATACGACAAGCTGTCCGAACTCGAACGCGATCAGCTGGTTCGCCAGCATATCGCCATGAGTCAATACTCAGGCATCCTGGGGGAGAGGATCAATGGATTCACCGGCTCGTAGGCGATTGCAAAAACCGTTCAGTGAGTTCAAGATTGGCCAAAAATTTCAAATGGTCAACAGTGTGATGAAAGCGGCCATACCTGGCTCGTCTATCTTCGAGAAGATTAGCGAGACGGAAGCCCGCTGTAACGACATCCACACTATCCGACCTGATTGGCTCTGCGAAGAAGTTGCTTAGCAACGTCCGATGACAAAGCGGGATGTTTTGGATCATGGCTCTTAGGACAAGAGCTAAGGATGTCACTTCTCTAAGTGACCAAATCCTAAATGAAAAATGATTCGGCCCCTTTGTGCAGAACCATTCTGCGCTGTAAGTAAATCTACGCTTAAATCGAGGAAACCATGACAAGGATTAAAGACCTGCCGATTTGCAAGAAGTGCAACAACAAGTCAACGTCTGTACCTTGCAAAGTTTGCGGTAAGAATCGCGATCGAGTTCTTTTTGAACTTCTTTGCATCAAAGAGAAACGTGAGTCCTTAAAACGGGTTCACGCGGCATTGGTCAGGTTTCGAATGGAATCGACGGGGTGTGCAACGCTCGATATGGAAGTCCTTGACAACTGTGGCCCTTGGGCACAGAGCTTGCCAAGAGAGAATCCTTTGTTCCCTTACTACGAACGAATGAAGTCTTCGACAGTTCTCGAACTCTTTCATTTGTTCAAGTTCAAGTTGACAAAGCAGAATCGGCCAGAGTTTGTCAAGGATTACGAGGCGTATCTCAAGACGAAGGCGTCAGAGATTCGCCGTTGCATCGAGGAAAATGAACTGGCTGAACTCTTGGAAAGCAAGGGGTCGATTTTCAAGACCTACTTCAAAATTGAGGACGACTATGACAGGCACCGTTTGTCATTACGACAAGAAGGGGAAGTTCGGATTCATTCAGAGTCCTGAAAGCCCGCGAAACATTTTCTTCCACAACAGTCAACAACGTGAGTTTTATTGTGATCTCGACAATAAGATTTACCACAATGGTGACTGGCGGGAAGAACCAAAAGTCGGTGACGAGGTAATCGTCATCGCCATCGAAGAGATGGCAAAGGGACCGAAAGCCCGATTGTGGGCCAAGGCCGAAACAAAGCGCCAAGCCGAAGAGCTTCAAAGCTTGATGCACACGTATCGATTGCAGATGCGTGAAGGCTATGAACCGTCGAGTCGATTCGATCCGAAACCGAAGATCAAAACGGTTTGGCAGGGTAAGAATCTTCTCGACTTGCGTCACAAAACCTACGGTATCAAAACCGAAGGACCAGGACAGTTCTCCTACTTCTTCGAATATCTTGTGGTTGAAGAAGTGAATGGAGAACGAATCGAACGCTGGGAACACTGTGGTGATCCCAGACCAACCGGGAGATGACCATGTTGAACGGGTACAAGACATACATTGCGGTGGCAGGTCTCGTTGGCCTTGCCGTTTATCAGTTCAGTATCGGACAGATTGAAGCCGGTTTCCAAAGCCTGCTCGCTGCTGCCGCTGCTGCTGGTCTTCGCAATGCGATTTCCAACAAGGAGTAGCATGGAAGCGGTCATACGGAAATGGGCGGCGGTGGGAATCTTCATCCACGATAATGGTGAAGAAGTCACCGCCAGCCATATTAGCAACGAATCACGAATGGCTGCTTTAGAGCAAGCCATCGCCGAATTTCTTTCCACAAAATTTCACTCTTGAAGGACACCAAAATCATGGCTCGCACCACAACCACCAAGCGTCGCGTCACCAAGCCCCGGCAGAAGACCTACATTGCCATCGTGCTGGATTCGTCCAGTTCAATTGGCCACAGCCGACTGACCGCTTCGGTTCGGCAGACATTCAACAACCTCAAGGCGACGCTGCAACGCAAGTCGGCCCTCAAGAATCAGGATGTCTACGTGTCCCTGATTACGTTCAACGACCGCGTGAATGAACCGCTGTTCAAGCACGCCAACGTGAACATGATTCCCGACCTGGACCACACGAACTACAATCCCGGTGGTGGGACCGCTTTGTTCGATGCCGTCGCTTCGGCCATCGCACTGTTCGACAACGTGCCGACCGACGAAAACACGAGCTTCCTGATCCATCCGATTACGGACGGTGAAGAACTCAACTCGGTGTTCACCACGGCTTCCGACCTGAAACGGATGATGGTGAATCGCGAAGACAAGGGCAACTGGACGTTCGCGTTCCAGCTTCCCGTCGGTCGCCGCGACATCTTCTGTCGTCAGTTCGGAATTGCGGTTGACAATGTCAACGAGTGGGAACTGACCGAGATCGGCACGCGGAAGATGAGTGATGAAACCTCGAACGCGGTATCCAACTACATGGACAATCGTGCCCGCGGTATCACTCAGACGAAGGGCTTCTTCAAGGCGACGCCGGACCTCTCGAAGGTCAACGTCAAGAAGCAACTCGACGATTTGGCGGCGAGCTTCCGACTGTTCACGGTCGCCAACGAATCGATCATCCGCAACTTTGTGGAAGACCAGACCGGCAAGGATTACATCCCCGGTACGGCCTTCTACCAGTTGGTGAAGCCGGAAAAGGTTCAGCCCTCGAAAGAGGTTCTCATCCAAGAGAAGAACACCGGCCGCACCAAGAAGATTTACGGTGGCCCCGAAGCCCGCGACCTAATCGGTCTGCCGCGTGACCAGCACGCCAAGATCGTGCCGGGCAACCACGGCAACTACGACATCTTCATTCAGAGCAAGAGCGTGAATCGCATCTTGCCGCGTGGCACCAAGCTTTTGGTCTCCAAGTAAGGAGTCGCCCTTGTTCGATTTGATCGGCGGAGCCGTCTTAGTTTGTCTGCTGTCTGCTTACGGCTATCCGCCAAACTCGGCCTTGAGCCTATCGACGCCCAAGAGACCCGTAAAGTCCTGGGTTGTAGGTTTTCGATGGAGCAAGAATCGGCCGAAGGCACCTAAATTCTTGCGGAACACACCGCTGGTGCTTTTCGGTTAGATAGAGTACAATTTGTACCGGGCTACGTCCCGGCTTATCGCCCTCTGGGATTTACGGTCCCAGAGGGATTATCGCGGGGTACGCTAACTGGCAAAGCGAAGGCTAGCTACCTGTTTGTGGGTTCGAAGCCCACCCCCGCAACTTGGAGATTTGTTATGATGCTCAACCCGACCATGAGTTTGCCTGTTGCCATAATCTTGGGCGTGTCGTTCCTGATTGTTGGCGTCGTAGTCTTGATCATGAACATCAAAGGACGTTAACCATGCGTTGCAAAGACGTGAAAGATTCGCAAAAAATTCTGGCCAAGATTCCGACACCTTGGGTGCCGGGCTACTGGGCCTTGATGCGTGGAACACAAAAACGGAGGGATCGCCTTGCTAATCAGTCTCAAGCCGCCAAAAAGTAAGGGACGTTGTGCCAACAAGATGTGCAACAAGTCCTTAAAGGACAAGCCCTACAAGATTCTCAAACGTGGTAAGGACGGCTTTGGCTATGAAGTCTGCATGTCCTGCTTTGGTGGAATCATGAAGAAGGGTGGCCCTGACAAATACTTGCCGGGCAAAAAGGTAATTGATCCCACTGAGGTCGTAGGTAAGGATGCCATGACAGGTGCCACGCTACACAACGCAGGGGATGAATCGTACGCCCCGATTGGTACACCCAAACTCGACGGTGAAATCAAGATTGCCGTCAACAACCGAACAGGACAACTGATCCTATGATCGACCTTGTTGCAAAGACAGTCACGTTGACTGGTCGGCCGATTCCGATTACCTCGTTTGCGGTTTGGATTGTGACTCCCTGGGGAATCATGACCGACCTTGACGCCGCTGTTAATCGTTGTGCAGCCAACGATATGGACCCGAACGAGGTTCTCCGCCACATACCCGTTGCTGTAGCGGGTGACACTTATGAGATGCTCAAATGAGTGCAGCCGATGATCTTGTGATTTTGAACCAAGCTAAGGCTCTTGAGGGTATGCGTCAGCGGCTCAAGAATCACATGATGAAGCTCACCGATCGTCAGCTTCAAATCAACCGGATGGAAGAGATGATTGCTCGTCGCGATGAAGGCATTGCGATGCAAACCAAACAACTGAGCCATCTTCGAGATAAGCTCAAGAAAGCACTTGCGGATCGGCCCGAAGGGTACGATTCGGAACTGACGCGAAAGTGTCAGGAACTCGCGGAAGCAAAAGAATGGATTAACCGGCTGGAACTTACTGTAGAGTTCCTGCTTGAGTTGATCTGAACCCTCCATTTAAGGAACGCAGCATGATTCGTCTGACTTGCACGATGACTGGCCACTCGATTTGGCTTCGTCCGGAAATGATCCTCGCTCTGGTCCCACTTCCGGCGGACGATGAGTATGGGAATCGGACTCGAATCGATGTCGACTCCGATTTGGAATGCGTCGTGGTGAATGAACATCCCGACGAAATCGCGTTCCTGCTCGGCCTGCTCGTGGTGATCGTCTGACAACTTACCAGTGGCGATTGAATCGGATACTTCATAAGTAATTGCAGGTTCGAATCCTGTCAGCATCCGCAAGGGTGTTGAGGCCGCAAGATTTGGCAACAGCGGCACCGACTCAGTTAATCCCTGGTTCTTAGTTCCGTGGCGTTTAGAATCGGTTACTTCTATGTCAAAGAAGAGATGTGGGTTCGAATCCCACCGAGGGCTTGCCTTCGTCGTCTAATGGTAGGATGCTATACTGATTCGACTTAATCCCGGACACAACGCGGCTAGTAGCTCAATTGGCAGAGCGACGGTCTCCAAAACCGTAGGTTGGTGGTTCGATTCCACCCGGTCGTGCTTTCGGTGGCGTTTGATTGCGGGTACTTCTTTTGGTTGATGTGACCCCGTAATCGTTTGTTCCCCGATTTGGGGCTTTAGCTTAACTTGGCAGAGCCTGAGTTTAACTCAGAGATGAGGTTCAAATCCTCGGGCCCCCACTGGTCCCTTTACTTAAGGAAAGTTTCATGAATGAAGTGCAAGTTCTGATCGACAAGTGCCGCAAGCACGGTCAAGCTACCCTTCGTGGAATCTGGCCGGGTCGCGGTCGGGCCGTCACGGAACGACGGGCCAATGTGAAGAAAGCCTTTGGCGACCAACAGGTTGTCAAGGAAAATCGAATGGTCAAAAATGACGAAGGCATCGAGGTTGAGGAGTCAGTGGTCATCGCGACCATCGTCTTCGACAAGCCTCGCGGCGTGTATCTTCTGGCGTCCTAAACCCGTTTCCCAACACTCATTGGAATCACTAACCATGATTAACATCACGAAAGCCAATGTCAGCAAGTTCGGTCGAGACAAAGACGGTGCCCTGCTTGATGCAGGTGTCATCGCCGAGAAGTTCGCCGGTAAGACGTACACGGAACGGCATGTCAAACGTGCCAACCAAGTTCTCGCTTCGATTCGTCGGGGCGTCGTGAACAAGGCCAAGTACATGGATAAGCTGACTGCAAAGTCGGCCTGATGCTGGAGAAGGGTTCCGTCCCCATCTGGCCCGCCCCTGCCTTTTGAGGATGGGGTTGTACTCACGGCGTGGTCTGACTCGGAAAGTACGCATGATGCCGAAGGTCGAAGAGAATAACAGATAACGTGAGTACATGCTTTTTCGGTGGCGATTGCTACGGTTACTTCTACCTTTGCACGAAAAGCCGTAGCGAACAATCCCCGATTTTGAATCACAGGGGTAGGTAATTGGGTCATCGGGGTTCTGACGCTAGTTACTTGCCCCTGTTTTGGAGTTTCAAGATGATTCGAAAACGATTGGACGACGATTCTGGCAACTGGCATATTGAAGTCTTTGTTCACGGTGAATGGGAAACCGTTGGACAAGAAACGTCGGAAGACGAAGCCGACAGAATCCTTGATGTCCTATCGTCATGGGTCATCGCATCAGTTGAACCTTAACCATTCTTTCTCGAAAGGAAATGTCTCATGCTCAAGGAACTTTTGATTCTGACGCTGTCCCTAGAGATGGCTCAGCAGTTGAAAACGCTCAGTGCCATCGTCACGTTCTTTCAGTTGTATGAATCGAAACCGAACGCGACTCACGAAGAGATGGATGTCGAACAGACCCGTCTCTACAAAGAGATGACAAACAAGATGGACGAAATTCCCAAGACGCCCGGCAGCAATCGAGCGGCGTTCAAGGCGGCTTTGTTGTACCTCGCTGGTCAACTCTAGGAGGAATCGAAGGGTGGCCTGTTGGTGTGGTCACTTATGGTTAGCAAAACCCAACACTCGCGTGGCGTTACATGGGAACGTCAGAGTTAGACGCACCAGGTGCCAGGACCGGGGCGTTAAATAAATGAATGGCAGTCCAGGCTCACAATCATCGGTGGCGTATGCTAAGGGATACTTCTGTTAAAAGTGCCAACCCTAAGCGTTTAATCCCCGATACTTCTTTTAAGGAAATGAACATGCAAACGAAATACGACAACGTCGTTTACAAAGGAATTTCCCGCGTGTCAGGATTCGTGGGGCGTAAGCCCGCCGATGCACGCTGGTTGATCGGTGTTGCCGACGAAGGCGAAACCTCTTGGTGGTGGCTCGAATCGATCGAAGCGATCTTCGAACTGAATCGGTTCTACCAGGAGCAGGAGTCGTGGGTCATTGACAAAGAAACCAACAAGATTCACCACGTTGCCATTCATTTGGCGACGAGTCCGCTTGAGCCGATTCCCACGAAGTGATCTTTTTGCGGTGGCGTTTGAGATCAGTTACTTCCCCACCATGACCGGAGAAGCCCCACAACTACGGGCCGTAAACCCGCAAGTGTGGGACTAAATACTGATTTCGTTTAATCCCCGCTCTTATTAAGGAAAAGAATCATGCGAGACCTTGATCGATTGGTGAAGTTTGTCATTCAAGAAGTTCTGCCGCCGACGGAAGTCGCGTTGGCCAACGACTTGAAACAAATCATGCAACGAGCGGCTTACGTGCCGCCGGAATCCCAGGCAGGAGTTTGGCGTATGGTGGGTGATACCATGTATCGCCATGCTGGTCTTCCCGAAGGTGAAGACTGGAAGATTCGAATGGGCAACATCTTCAACGACAAGGAAAAGATTCCCGAAGAGTGGAAGCCCAAGTAACAAACTTTCGGTGGCGTTGGTCACGGTTACTTCATGCTTAGAAAAAGCTGTGACCGATTTAATCCCCGATACCTTTTGGTCCAGAGTGCTTAAGCTGGGCAGGCCACGGTGTGTTACCGTGAAGGCTCTGGACCAATTAACTTTTTAAGGAAAGACCATGATCTGGATCATGCGAGGATTGCCTGGGTCAGGTAAATCAACTTATGTGAAGAACTATGCTGGTGAAGATTGTGAAATCTTCTCGGCTGATGACTTTCACACAGTCAATGGTATTTACCAGTACGACCCTAAGCGTGCGGGTGAGGCTCATGATTGGTGTTTGCGTTGTTACATCTCGGCGGTCTTCGTTGAGAAACGCTGTCCACTTTTTATTGTGGATAACACAAACACAACTCTCATGGAACTAGCTCCATATGTCAGAATCGCTCAAGCATTAGGCCACGATTACGTGATCAAGTACCACATGTGTCCGGTTAGTCGTGCAATGCGTAGAAATACGCACAAGGTACCGGTCAACACAATTTTGGCAATGCATAAGAACCTTCAAGAACAAATTGTTCCTTCCTATTGGAATCAAGAAGTGTTCTTAGCATGAAATCAGGCCGACGAACGCGGACGGGGTGTGGCCACACCCTTTAGCGGGGTGGTAATCTGTGCGGTTAACCACAGGTGATACGATCCTGTTTCGCAGGCTCTCCATTTTGAATCCTGCCGTCGGCACCTTATTAGAGTGGCGTAGATAACAGTTACTTCTTTAGGTCGTGGGTTCGAATCCCGCCATGAAGTCCCTCGGGATGGATTGTAGCTCAGTGGGTAGAGCAAAAGACCAACCCCTGTTGTCGATTATTATCCCTCTAATGCTTCTTGTGGTGGTGATAGTTGTAGCTACTTCTTGGTTTGAAACCCGCAAGGGTGCCGGCTCGATACCGGCTAACTACAGCGATTGTTCCCCACTTTAATGTTTGCGTGGCGTTAGGAAACGGTTACTTCAAAGATGGTTTGATCGCCCGAAAGGGCAGCAGCCGTTCCGCTTGTTCCCGCAAATTCATGTTGGTCGTAGCTCAACTGGCAGAGCACCGGATTGTGATTCCGGCGGTTGCGGGTTCAAATCCCGTCGACCACCCTGGAGGGTATCTATGTGTTCACTTGTGAGATTGTCTTAGCAGCCGCCTTATTGACGGCTTCGAAAGACTCGCCACCTGTTGACGTTGCATGGATCGAGGTATTACGGCCAACGATTCTGGCTCTCGCTCTTGATAGCGAGATTCTTGATCCGCGGGAACATTCCTTCCTACTCACTCAAGACCCAAACACTGATCTTGAGATGCTGAGGGGCCGTAATGAAGAGTTTCTGTCTTACCCACAATTGGGTGAGTGTAACCGGTATCCAACGCGTAAAACACTGAATGACTTTCTGGCATTGAATCGGTCATTTCGCAATGACTTGAACAAGAGGCTGGAAGTAGACTTGTTCCACGCGGATGTGATACGTGAAGCAATCGTTGAGACGGACCAGTTGTACCAAGTGTGGGACACGGTTCGTGACGCTCAGTGTGATTACTACTATGTCACAGTGAGACGCCAATCATTAAAACTCCTGCGTGATTTGATCGGGGCAGAAGCTTTTTATTCGGGCTACTTGCCACCGAACATCCCAGTCTGGCATTTGCCACGGAGTTGACATGCACCCGGAAGCATTGTATGTGACAGGTGCCTTTGCAATCTTCGGCGTTGGGTTCTACATCGGTGGACCCAAGCCGAAGATTGAATTAACAAAGAAATTCGGTGGTAGCCGTCGAGTAGCAATTACTCCGGCAGAAACAAGAATAAGACAATGGAAGCAGCGATGATTAGACCCATAAGTGTCATGGGTCAGGAATTGTGGAGCATGGACTATAAAAGTCATGAGCTTCGCAATGAACTGTGGCTTTGTCAATCCCAGGAGAGCATCATGAAGACGAATGTGAAGGCACCCAAGCTTGTCAAGCGTACCCACGGCGGAGCAATCGCCAGCAACGTCAGTCCCGAAGAACAACTTCGGCGATCCGTGATGGCGTGCATGTTGTGGGAAGACACGTTCTACGAAACTGGCGAGAAGATCGCCAAGCGGATTGCGAGCCTCATCAAACAGGTCGATCCGCAGAAGGTCGCGAACATGGCGATCGACGCCCGAACGAATCAGAAACTGCGGCACGTACCGTTGTTGATTGCACGTGAAATGGCTCGGCTGGATAGCCACAAGGGACTGGTGAAAGACCTGCTCCCGGAAATCATCCAGCGTGCTGACGAGTTGGCAGAATTCCTTGCCATCTACTGGAAAGATGGCAAGTGCCCGATTTCTGCCCAAGTCAAGAAAGGACTGGCGAAAGCCTTCGGGAACTTCAATGAGTACGCCTTGGCTAAGTATAATCGTGATGGAGCGGTCAAACTCCGGGACGCCATGTTCCTCTGTCATCCGAAACCGGCTGACGTTGGCCCCGCCACCATCAAGCACCGTACTTACAAAGACGGTCACTCCAAGTCCCTGCTACGACACACCGATTCCCTCTACCACAAGTTGGCAGAAGGCACTCTCAAGACTCCCGATACTTGGGAAGTTGAGCTTTCTGCGGGAGCCGACAAGTGCGAGACGTTCACGCGTCTGATGAGAGAGGGCAAGCTCGGTGCGTTGGCGTTCCTGCGGAATCTCCGCAACATGGAACAGAGCGGCGTGGCCAAGGAACTCGTCGTCGAGTACTCGAAGCATGTTGATTTGGGTCGTGTGCTTCCCTTCCGGTTCATCGCGGCTTACCGTGCGGTTCCGGCATGGCAGAACATGATCGAAGACATGATGCTTCGCTGTCTCCAAACGATTCCGAAGCTCCCCGGCAAGACGGTTCTGATCGTGGATTCCTCGGGGTCCATGACTCAGGGCAAGGTCTCGGCCAAGAGCGACCTGTCGCGTCTTGATGCCGCTGGTGCGTTGGCGATTCTCGTCAAAGAGATCGCCGAAAATCCGGTCATCTATGCTACCGCCGGTAGCGATTCGGCACGGCGTCATGCAACGATGCAGATTCCGGCTCGGCGTGGTTTCGAGTTGTCTCGACTGTTCAGTGAGTTGCAACTCCAGCACCAAATCGGTACTGGTGGCATCTTCCTGAAACAAGTCATGGACTATGTCTATCAGGAACAGCGAACGGCTGACCGCGTCATCGTCATCACGGACGAGCAAGATTGCCAGACTCCTGGCAGCAAGCTCGATCCGTCTCAGGCAAACGCCTTCGGTGATTCCAACTATCTCATCAACATCAGTTGCAATGAGAATGGAATCGGCTACAACAAGTTCGTCCACATCAGTGGATGGAGCGAGGCAATCATCGACTTCATTCGGGCACGCGAGTATATGTAAGGGTTCCCCTTTGACCGCCGTCCAGTTTGGCCGGCGGTATAAGAGTAACCTTTTACTTAAAGGAACGCATCATGGCTTGGGAAATGCAAAGTTCGAATTCGAGAAACTTCCAATCAGGTGTTGCAAAGTATGGAGCAGCTTGGGCAGAGCGGCCGATGGTTGCCATTCTCAAAAATGGACTACAATGCAATAAGGCTTTTGCCGAGATTTTTGGTTACAAGCCGAAAGAAGCGGTGAATGTTTTCTTTGATAAGACTCGATTAAAGATCGGCTTTCAAAGACCGGCAACGACTGCTGCCTCGGATGCAGCGTATCGAATGGCTCCGGCGTACAAAGGTGGTCTACTGATTACCTGTACTCGTGCCCCGAAAAACTTTCCAAAGCATGTCGGAAAAGCGTTTCCGGCCACGCTGAACAACAGCGATAAGATCATCGAAGTTCAACTTTCTTAAGGACAAAGAAATGACGACCATCCTTTACCATGCTAATTGTGCCGACGGAATCTTCGCGGCCTATTACGCTCATCTCCACAATTTGACAGCAGATTTGGTTCCAGTCTATTACCAAACCAGCATTCCCTCATTGGATGGCCACGACGTAATTTGCGTCGATTACTGTCCTGATCGGGCGACTCTGGAATCTGCCAAATATAAATCCCTCAAAATCCTCGACCACCACAAATCTTCCAGAATCAAAATGGAAGGGTTCGTACCGTCGTACCCGTTTGAGTATGTCTACGACGTTGACAAGTGCGGTGCTATGCTCACATGGGAATATTACAATCCAACCCTTGAAGCACCGTGGATTCTGCCTTATATCCAAGACCGTGATTTGTGGAAATGGGAACTTCCACGGTCCAAAGAGATCGATGCGTGCATCCAGTCTTATGCTTTTAGCATGGCCAATTGCGAAATGCTGACCAAGCTAGGGCATACTCTATGTACATCGCAAGGCTTATCAATCCTTCGGTACCAAGAGAAACTGATTCAAAAAGCTGTAAGTCAGGCAACCGAGATCGAGTTTGAGGGTCACAAAGTTCCGATGGTGAACTCCACCGTCCTGCAATCGGAAATCGGCGGCGAACTTGCAAAGGGCAAACCTTTCGCAATCGTCTGGTGGAACAAGGACAAAGAGAAGCGTTTCTGCTACTCGCTGCGTTCCGATCCCAACGGCATGGACGTTAGCGAAATCTGTACCCGATTCGGCGGCGGTGGCCACAAGCACGCCGGCAGTTTTAGTTGCCCTTGGCATATGGAATCCGATGAAAAACCTTCAAACATCTAATGGTTATTATTTCAAAGTTGATGATTGTTACTTTGCAACCCTTAACAATGTGGAGTTGGACAAATGACCAAGTACGAACGGATTCATCAAATGCGTCTGGATCACGCTGCTGGCTGCACCGAGCCACCAGTCAAAGAGTCAAGGGTCACAATCGAAACGATGAGCAAACGAATGGAACGCGAGATCATCATCGGCGATCACGAACGCTTCACATTCAACCACCCCGAGAGAGCAAAATATGGCCAGTCGTAATCTTTTGAAACGTGAGTACGTTCAACTTGCTCATGTTTACGATCCGAAGAAGCACTCGCCGGCTGGCTGGTTTGCTAGCGAAAAATTAGATGGTATGCGGGCTTTTTGGGACGGCGGAGCAAGTCGTGGTAAACCCGCGTCTCAAGTTCCGTATGCCAACACCGAGAAGGATCACATTCGTGTCAACGAAGTGATTGCCACGGGTCTGTGGTCACGTTATGGTAACGTGATCTACGCTCCGGATTGGTTTCTTGACCAACTTCCAAACTTTTGTTTGGATGGCGAATTGTGGTCTGGTCGTGGAAACTTCCAGACGAATCAAGCCACGGTCAAGGATCATAACCCTGGTTCGGGCTGGCGAAATGTCAGATACATGGTGTTTGACATGCCTTGGCCATACTCTTTGTTCCAAGATGGCGACATCTCGGTACAAGCGTACAAGGTGTTTCTGCGAGGTTGCTACCCTTGGTGGCAAGCAAACTTCACAGGAATCATGCCGCCGTTGTCATCGTATGAAGAAGTTCATAACTATCTGTGTAGCAACTTGAAGATCACCGAAAATCTTCAAGTACATACACAGTGGCGTATGCCGTTTTCGACGCCAGCCGCAGTAACCGAGTTGAATCGGTTGTTGGATTCTGTTGTTGACCAGGGCGGCGAAGGCATCATGCTTCGCAAGCCATCGGCAAGTTGGGAACCGAAACGTAGCTACAACATCTTGAAGGTGAAAGACTTCAATGATGCGGAAGCAATCGTTACGGGCTACACAACTGGCCGAGAGACCGATAAGGGCAGCAAACTGCTCGGCAAGATGGGTGCCCTGATTACGAACTTCAACGGGAAAAGACTCGAATTGTCAGGGTTCACAGATGCCGAGCGTGAACTCAAAGGCAAGAATATCGTCTATGCCAAAGAGTGGGCAATTTGCAACCCAGAGAAAGAAGTTCCTGACTGGATTAACAATCCATTGTTTCCAAGGGGGAGTCAGGTTACGTTCCGTTACCGTGAACTCACCGATGACGGTATCCCGAAGGAAGCACGGTACCACCGAAAGTTTCAACAGTGAAACACATACTACTAAGTAATGGCTGTGCTTGGTTGTGATTTGTGTCACAATCTACAACATCATCACGGTGATATACAAATGAAGGACATCATCAAAGCCGTCAGGAATCGGACTCTAGCCCAAGATGCTCAAGCTTGGGCTGAGTCCCGATTCCGTGAGTTGTATCAAGTCCTAACTAAGATCAGAGGAAGGAATCGTATTCTCTCTTCTGATTCCGAGGACCGCATCCTTAAGGTAGGACATCTGCGTGCCTATAGGGATTGGGACTGGTACTTGATTCGGGTGAATGTCGAAGGTGGTACGCTTGTGATTCGTACCGAAGAAAGCCGGCAAGTTTCGGGCCGGCTCAAGAACAAGAGATGTTTGACTTTGTGGTCAACTTCCTTGTTGAACAGATTCGTGTCAAGGAAATCTACCCTCTTTGAAAGGAACGTGTCATGTTGTCTCGTTTGATTGTCTGTGCGTTGTTGCTCATCGGCTATGGCGTTGCTTGGGCTGTGTACTTTCAGAGTACACAATACGAGCGAACGAACGCGGCCGCGAAACAAATCAACAACGCAAAGGCCGTGGAAGAAACCGTGACCAACCAGCAGATGCGGGAGTTCGCATACGGCGGAGGTTGGCTACTTGTTCTCGGAGTGATCGCAATGATTCTGTACGGTGACATCAAGAAGTTGTTGGTGAAAAGCTTCACCGCGACCTGTGCTCTGCTGCTTCTGTGTACGACAGGCTGTCTCCGGCCTATCGAGCCAGTGATCAACAAGGAAATCAACAGCCATGAAGAGGCGTTCCTGATTCCGTACCAGGGCGATGCGGCTCAGCAACAAGCTGCGAACAACGAAGAGTTTCTCAAGAAGAACCTCGTGTTCGCCAAGCAGGTTCGGATTCCGCAACAGTGGATCGCGACGGGTCGTGAGTGGCTGGGTCCGAACGGCAAGTGGCACGATGCGGCCACGCTCATTGTCGTGGATATTGCTCCCGTCACTCGCGAATGGACTGCCGACAAGAATAGCGGCACCGGCGGCAAGGATGAAGCGATTTGGGTCATGACCGCGGACTCGATCGAGTTCAGCACTGGCTGGACTGTCACGGCCAAAATCGACGACCGTGATGCTGCGGTCAAGTTCCTGCACAACTACCGCAATGGTTCGCTGGCCCAAATTATGGACAGTGAAATTCGCGCCAAGGTGCAGGCCGATTTCGGCCTTGAAGTGACGGACCTTCCGATGGAAACGCTTCGCAAATCTGCGACGCCTCACATCAGCAAGGTCATCAAAGGTGTGAAAGAAACCTTTGCGGCCAAGGGAATCAATATCACGAACATCGGTATTACCGGTGGTTTCGTGTATAAGAACCCCACCATCTCCCAGAAGATGGTTGCCGTGTATAACGCTGAACAAGAGAAGGACATCGCGATCAGCAAGACCAAAGCTCAAGAAGAAGCAAACAAGGCTGTGATTCTCAAGGCGCAAGGTGAGGCAGATGCCATCTTGAAAACCAAGAAGGCCGAAGCCGACGGCATCAAGATGCTCGCTGATGCCAAGTTCTACGAAATCGAAAAGGCTAAAGAGAACATGGCCGCGTATGTGCAACTCAAGCAACTTGAGTTGCAGAAAGTCCAGAACGAAAAATGGGATGGCCGTTACCCTGTCTACTACATGGGTACTACGCCGCCCAACATGATGATGCAGATTCCCGCTCCCAAGTAACTCCATTAGCCCGCTAATCTTTAATTAGGCTAGCGGGCTTAAGGCAGTGGATGTCAGAATGGTTCGATTAGCAAGTGTGTCCCTTTGGCCTTAACAAAGAAAGGATGGTGTACCATGAAAAAGTGCAACCTCTTCGATAGCTTCTAATCTCTTTCTTTCGGCGCCGTCCTCAACAGGACACTGGTCATTCTACACCCGGCTAACCAAGTGGTGGTACGAATGCTCGCGGTGCAGCCCGCCAAGCTGCACCGGCCTTGGGACTGTAGCTCAGTGGCAGAGCAGGGAACTCATAATTCCTAGGTCGCTGGTTCGATTCCAGCCGGTCCCATTTCTCAAAGGAGTTTGACAATGACGATTCATGAGGCACGAGTCAAGGGCAGGAAACTCTTGCTTCAACAACGAAAGATTAAACGGAACTATCTGAATCAACAACGACATCTTGACAAAACCCTGCGTGATCTACAACGCCATTGTCCACACGATATTGTACGCGATGAAGAGCGTCAACAGTATTGTGCTGCTTGTGGTAAGGAATTTATATGATTCCAATTGAAAGATTTTGTGAAATTTGCAAGAAACAAATTTCAAGAACACGGTTACGAATATTGCCTGAAACCAGACACTGTGTCAAGTGTTCAATAGTTGAACGTGTAACTGAAACCCAGGTTTCTATGCGGATTCCTGAAACTGACCAAGAAGAACTCATCCATAGAATAATTCCTCCTAGGAGTGTCAAATGACCGATTGGGACAGACATTTTCTTGATATGTGCTTGTTTGTGGCCAACAAAAGTAAAGACCCATCAACCAAAGTTGGAAGTGTGATTGTTGGTCCAGATAATGAGGTACGTGGTACAGGTTACAACGGCTTCCCACGTAAAATCAAAGACACTATTGAACGGTTAAACGACCGTGACACCAAGATCAAGTTAGTTGTTCATGCGGAGATGAATGCCGTTCTTGCTGCCGCGAGAGTGGGAATCCCTATCAAAGGGTGTACCATGTACATCTGGGCTGTTGACGCGGTTTCAAAGAAACCATGGGGTGGTCCACCTTGTACACGATGCACCGTGGAATTGATTCAAGCAGGAATCAGTGAAGTACGTGTACCACGTCCAAAAGACATTCCTGAACGGTGGAAAGCTGATTTAGATTTCTCAAGAAGCATTCTTCTTGAGTCAGGGGTCAAATACCATGAAATTCATTAGGGGCAAAGAGAACCAGATTGTAAATCTGGAATTCGTGCGTGTCATTGACATTCACGAAATCGCCGGCAAGCAAGAAGTGCAAGCCGATATGGGTGAAT
>Ga0315906_10000472_pt1 | contig 64450 bp, 109 predicted proteins | sample LakEriMetagenome_4_FD_203526 | JGI IMG/M metagenome (GOLD analysis project Ga0315906, IMG submission 203526) | Freshwater fungal communities from buoy surface, Lake Erie, Ohio, United States - Buoy 2 MA122 | ecosystem: Environmental > Aquatic > Freshwater > Lake > Lake biofilm | place: USA... | reverse complement strand
TTTGCCCAGATCGTTGTCATTGGATCCGCTTCCTATGTTCCGTTCATGCAACTTACCGCTGCACATCGAAGAGAAGTGATCGAGGATCTCCTTGACCTTCAGGTATTCAGCACCATGAACACACTTCTGAAAGAGCGAATCTCTCAGAACAAACAGGACATTCAATCTACAGATCACAGCATCATGCTGGCTCAACAATATATCAAGTTAGTCAACGACAACCTAGAAGCCATGAAACGTTTTGATGGTGAGAGCATCACCAAGCTTCAACAGAAGATTGACCAGGAAACCGAGAAAGCCAAAGATAAGATTCGATATGTTGACGAGATGAGGGGTAGGATTGCTCAGATCAAAGAAAGCCACAGTGAACGCTCAAGAATTGAGGGTGCTGCTAGGAGTGCCAGAGAGTATCAGAACAAACATGCACGGATAGCATCAAAACTGCAAAATGAAGTTGAGTTCCTGGAAAAGCATGTTGATTGTCCGACCTGTAAGCAAAATATCACAGAAGAGTTTAGGGCAAACACTATCAAAGAAAAAGAATCTATTATTATGGAGTCTATTTTAGAGATGGAAAAATGTGACCATGTGTTCGACAAAATCGAAGACGATCTGAATCGATTTATTGAGGATGATAATGATATCGCTGCTATGGAAGCTTCGATTCATAATACGACTTTTGAAGCAAAGACCCATGCCAAGCTTGCCCAGACTTACATGACCGAGATGGATAACATCAAGAATAGAACTTCTGTGGATCCAGTCGCTGAGTCACAGGCTAAAGCAAAAGAAAAAGAGTTGGCAGATCTTATTGAAAACAAGAAACAGATATTGAAAGATAAAGACACTCTTGAGACCGCATCACTTCTTCTCAAAGACGGTGGCATCAAAGCTAAGATTATCAAGCAGTATGTTCCTATCATGAACAAGCTGATCAACAAGTATCTTGCATCGATGGACTTCTTTGTCCAGTTTGAATTGGACGAGAACTTCAGCGAGACCATCAAGTCCAGGTTCCGTGACGAGTTCAGTTATGCATCATTCTCTGAAGGTGAGAAGACCAGAATCGATCTGGCACTACTTTTCACCTGGAGAGCCATTGCCAGAATGCGTAACTCAACCACAACAAATCTGTTGATTCTGGACGAGATCTTCGATGGTGCTCTGGATAGTAGTGGTACGGACGAGTTCCTAAAGATCATCAATACCATCGATGGTGACAACAATACTTTCGTTATCAGCCACAAGACAGACCAGATGTACGATAAGTTCCACAGCATTATTAAGTTTGAGAAGTACAAATCATTTTCAAGGATTGCAGCATGATATACAAGCTTTTACCCGAAAATCACGAAATGCTGTTTCAAGAGATGCAAAAATTTGATTTTGAAAATCCACCCTGCGACCCAGAGCAGCTGGCACTCGATCTGATCGAAACTATGAGAGCCAACCAGGGAATAGGCTTATCTGCAAATCAAGTTGGTTTACCCTACCGTGTTTTTGTCATGGAAGGTAGCCCAGCATTCGTATGCTTCAATCCAAAAGTCGTGGCGGTCAGCTCTGGACTTGCCAAGATGCAAGAGGGTTGTTTATCCTACCCAGACTTTTGGATTGACATTAAACGCCCACACACGGTTAAGGTTCGTTTTACTACCCCATCTGGTACTACCACAACCAAGACCTTTGATGAGTGGCACTGTCGATGTTTCCTACACGAACTAGACCACCTGAACGGAACCCCGTTCTACAAAAACGCAACTAATATGCAAATAGAAGCTGCCCGTAAACTCCGTACTAAAATAACCCGAAACAAGAAAAGGATGCTAAAATGAATGAACTAGCCAGAATGAATCATGTATTCCCGCTACACAAGCGTATTTTAATCAAAGCAAATGACGTACAAACCAAAACGCTTTCTGGTATCATAGTTGAAAGTGGTACGGGTGATGAATCTCGAACCGCAACTGTGATCGAGTGTGGACCTGATGTAGAGCACGTCAAGCCAGGATACACCATCTATATCATGTGGACGAAAGCCTTACCCGTCAGAATCAGTGGGCTAGACTATTCATTCATCAATGAAGAAGACGTTGTTGCAATTCTGGATAAGGTGTGATATAATTCTTGTATAAATAATACACAATGACTTTTTTAGTTGATACTCCATACACAAGATGTTTTATTCGTCAAGAATTTTTCTATGACGAAAAACGTGGTTATGGGGATTTTACTGAAGCCTATGTATTTGGTTTCCGAAGTGAACCGCAGCGAGTGCCTATGTTCCAGGTTATGCTTGCTAATGGAGCACAGTGGGCTAGAGTTCCGATACATATGATATGCAGTAAACCCTGTGATCCACTCCCCCTGGATGTTAGCGTTTGGTGGGACTGCTATAGTAGATATTGCACGGTTCATGAATTTGCTTTTCTAAGAAACCATGCGGTAAATTGCTATGGACGAGATAAACAACTAAGACGAGGCTCGTATCTATTCACAATAGATTGGGCTACTGGTGGCTTCAGTGAAATACCAGATCAACACAAGAATCATCATATAATTAGTTTAGAGTCTGGGCAGTGGGTGGCTTATCCTAACAATAAATTATTATGGCTTGATGATAGTTGGATAGAAGGCAAACCAAGTTTTGATTGGGTCAGCCCAAGTAAAGTTTATAGTGTAGAGGGTTAATGCACACAATACGCTGTCTTAGCTCAGTCGGTAGAGCACCTGCCTTGTAAGCAGGATGTCGTGAGTTCGATTCCCACAGACAGCACCAAATGCGTCCATAGTTTAACGGTAAAATGTGATCCTTCCAAGTTCAGGTCGTGGGTTCGACTCCCACTGGACGCTCCAAACGAACATAAATACTTGACAATATTAGGAATTATTATGTTATCCTTTAGTCAATTTATTAATGAAGAAACAAAACTTAACAACACCAGGAAAACCCAGGTAGCCACCACTGGTGGAACCTACGAGAAGACTGGTGTATATTTGAGTGATAAGCTTGAACCGAAGTCTAAGATTATTAGCATCGGTGCTGGTTTAGATCACACAAAGAAAGCATTGATGAAAGGTCTGGGTAAAGGTTATGTTGTTCATGACCACGAACCAAACCCAGAAGGACGTAAAGAAGCACCAGAGTATACAAACGCATCTAAGATACCAAAGAATGGTTATGATGCAGCAGTTTGCCATAATGTGTTGAATGTTGTAGAACCAAATGTTAGAGAGCATGTAATGCACTCCATATTCAACTCCATTAAGGAAGGTGGACACGCTATTATCGGCACACGAAAGTGGAAAGGTGATATCGAGAAGAACAAGAATTCTGAACCCGCTGAAGAAAAGAAAGCGATGTGGGTTAAGAAAGGTTCTGAAAGATCCTACCAAAAAGGGTTTGATGGTGATGAACTGAAAGACTATGTTCATGACTATGCGAAAAGAAACGGACACCAGGTTGAGGTTAAAAAGTTAACTGGTATCGCAGCTTCTGGTGTTCATGTTAAGTTATTAAAAAAATAGTACGCGCCTGTAGAGGAATTGGGAGACTCTCTGGATTTAGGTTCCAGCGTCCGAAAGGGCACTGTCGGTTCGACTCCGACCAGGCGTACCATTTGATTAACAATAAGTTTTATGATATAATAAGTTATGCGCTCGTAGCTCAACTGGATAGAGCAACGGACTTCTACTCCGTTGGTTGTGGGTTCGACTCCTACCGAGTGCGCCAAATTATATCGGAGTATAGCACAGCTTGGTAGTGCGCTTGCTTTGGGAGCAAGAGGTCCAAGGTTCGAATCCTTGTACTCCGACCAATTTACGGGTCCATAGCTCATCTGGGAGAGCGCCAGCTTTGCAAGCTGGATGTGGTCGGTTCGAGTCCGACTGGATCCACCAAAATGCGTGGATGTGCCTAAAGCACATGTACCCAAGTAGCCCTAATTGAACAGGTGAACGAGGACTTGGAATTAACCGAGGGCGCGCAATTTAAGGAAGTGTGGCAGAGCTTGGTTTAATGCACCTGACTTGAAATCAGACGATCCTGAGAAGGATCCGTGGGTTCAAATCCTACCACTTCCGCCAATAAGAGGTATACAATGGAAAAGCAAGTATTAACTGAAGTAACACCACCAGGTGAAGAAACTGAAAAGACCGACAAGGAACTTATTCAAGAGATCGTTGAAGCCACAAGTGACCTTCACGATCTCGACTACGCGAAATAAGTGCCTATAGCTCAACGGTTAGAGCAGAGGACTCATAATCCTTTGGTTCTAGGTTCGAATCCTAGTGGGCGCACCAATACTTAAACTAAATAGTTTATATGGTTGTATGAAGGAACGAGAAGGTTTCTTGGACACGGGTGCAAATCCCGTCTGCTCCACCAAAAATGTTTTCTGAGTAAAATATTTTTGATGGGGCAGTTTCAGATTCGACAGGGAAAGATATCCGACTGGACAACCAGTGAGGCGACTGACTCAATCAGCGCAAACCAAAGTAATCGCAAATGACGATAACTACATTCAGGCACTTGCTGCTTGATCCAACTGTTCTTCCGAGTGGGTTTCTCAACGGAAGTGGTCGTCCTCTCCAGTAGAGGGCTATCAAAAGCATATTGACTTAGTATGTTTTTGATAACAGGATAAGCAATTTGGTTCTCTAGCATAATGGTAATGCACCGAGCTTATACCTCGCACTCCAGATTAGAGGGTTATACAGGTTCAAGTCCTGTGAGAACCACCAGAAACATGCGCGATTAGCTCAGCGGTAGAGCAGTGCCTTTACACGGCGAAGGTCGGGGGTTCGAACCCCTCATTGCGTACCAAATACGGGTGTGATGGAATGGTATACGTATCAGACTTAAAATCTGAGTTTTGTGGGTTCGAGTCCCACCACCCGTACCACAATAAATAAAGAATGGCTATGTTTGATTATAAAACAAAAATTAATTTTGAAGAAGTAAAAGCTTACATAGAAGCCAATCCAAACTCAAAACTTTATATCGGCTGTGACTCTGAACGAGTTATAATCAAAGATGTTTGGTATGCTGATTACGCATCTGTTATTGTTGTCCACATTGGTGGTCGCCACGGTTGTCGTGTATTTGGTCAAGTAGATCGTGAGCGCGATTATGATCAAAACAAAGGTCGCCCACGTATGCGTCTGATGAACGAAGTTATTAAAGTGGCTGAACTATACATTAACCTTGGGAAAACCCTGGGTGAAGATTTTGAGTGCGATGTTCACCTTGACATTAACCCGAATGAGATTTATGGATCTTCTTGCGTTGTCCAGGAAGCTATTGGATACATTCGTGGTATGTGTAATGTCATACCGATGGTCAAACCACAGGCATGGGCTGCTACCCACTGTGCAGACCGTCTAAAAGAACTTCGCGCTTAGCTATTGCATATATCACAGAAATGTGATATACTGCATGACACGGTATGAAAAGATACCGTTATTTTGTTGTTTAATTAAAGGAGTCAAAATGAAACTGAAAATCGCTTTAGCTGTTCTTTTCCTCGCCTTTGCCGTGGGCACTGCTCACGCTGAAGATCGCCTAACCGCTGGATACACTCAGAAGGCTGTTGCCACTCTGAGCGACACCTGGGGTGTTGGTGTTGAGAAAGACTTCGGTGAACTAGGTGCAGCAACTGTTGTTGGTGACCTTGGTTTTACCAATGTTCTCAACGGCGCATTTGCAGATACCCTGTGGACCGCTGGACTTGGCGTTGAAGTTCCTCTGTCAGAATTGCTGAACCTTGAAGTTGGTGCTTCGCGTAGCTTCGTCAATGGTGGACAGGATTTCACCCAGTATCGTGCTGGTGTTGTTTATCAGGGCATCGCATGGCGTTTCGCTGGTGCAGCTGTAAAGGCTGACGGCGTAGACGTTTTCGCAGAAGCTTCCGCAGAACGCAAAGTCTTTGGTGACCTAGCAGTCGGTGTTGCTTCGAGCTTCGATCAGTCCGAATACTTTGCTACCACAGTATTCGCGTCCTACTCGTTCTAACTGAAAAGGAACACCAGCATGGTTCGCCCAGCTGGTGTTTTTCTTATGATAAAAAAAATATACCGCGAATTAGTCTGCCTGATATTTGGTCATGAAACCAAGACCCTGGTATTCAGGGCAGAGAACTTTGAGATAACATACAAAGCCTGTATCCGTTGCGGGTACGCACAGCAGACAGATTTTGAAGAAATTGACGCAGAAATTGTCGATCTGGATGCAAGTCCAACGGATGCTAAATAGAGGGTAAACCCATCTATTTGAGGACATGATGCTAAATTTCAAACAATTTTTTCAAGACCGCTTGCAGCTTGAACAGACCGTTGAGTCTGAGATCCAAACCTACGCTATTGATGATTCGTTCTTTGATGATATTATCAGTGAAGCAGATGGTGGAAACTATAATCCAAACAACCCTTGGCACAAACTGAAAAGAGGTGCTTCTGAATACTTCGGCGCAACGCCAGAAAGACAGAAGGAAATCCACGCCGAAGCAAAGGGTATTGAATCCAAAAAAATGATGACTCCTGAATCGGCAAACCCAAAGCTTGCCAAGAACGGAGAAAAGATGCCAGATCATGATACAAAGGCTCTGTTCCTTGCGCCTTCTACCATGTCTGGTGTTGACGTTTGCCCAGCAGCATCGAAAGAATGTAAAGCTGCTTGCCTGGGTAAAGAAGCTGGTCGCGCCCATATGCGCCCAACTAAAGACGCTAAGATCTGGCGTACCAAATTGATGTTTGATCATCCAACCCACTTCTACGCAAAGCTTGACCAGGAAATCACATCTGCCAAGACTGCTGCCCAAAAGAAAGGTAAGCAACTGGCTGTCCGTTTGAACGGAACCAGTGATATTCCACACGAACAACTAGCACCACAGCTGTTCGAGAAACACAAAGATGTTAAGTTTTACGACTACACTAAAATTGCTGGTCGCACAAAGAGCACCAAGACCCCAAGCAACTATCACCTAACCATGTCTTCTACTGGTATCAATCACGAAGACAGCAACTGGAAGGATGTACGCAAGCACCTGGATAAAGGTGGTGTGGCATCGATGGTATTCAAAGTTCAGACTTCTGCCCGTAATCGCCCAGCTGGTGGTCTACCAACTCATGTCCATGACGAAGAAACTGGTAAGAAGTATCGTGTTGTAGATGGTGACGAGCACGATCACCGTCACTTGGATCACAAGTACAACAGCGTTCCAAAAGGTGAGGGCATCATTGCTGGTCTTCGTATGAAAGGTGGTGCAAAGAATGTTGTACGTGCTGGTAAGTTTGCTGTTGATGTTGATAAAGAATCAAATACAGCTACAGTGAGAAAGGGTGAAAATTAATTAATGCCCATTTATACATATTCATGCCAAAAGCATGGTGATTTTGAAAAGCTAATCAGAATGCAAGAATCGGACAGTGAGCAATCCTGTCCGAAATGCAACACGCAATGTGAACGCATATTTGCTGCCTCTGGTGGTGGTTTTCAATTGAAAGGTGACTGGTTCAAGACTTCAGGTAAGTATTGATTTTTTGCCAGTTTAGTGGTATACTATTGTTTTATTATAAGGAGTGATAATGTCATTTAAAGTCCAAGTCCCAATTGAAGAACTGAGAAAGCGTAAGCTGTTTGTAGCAACCCCAATGTATGGCGGTCAATGTGCTGGTATGTATACCCGTTCTATTGCCGATCTTTCTGCAATGTGTGCTGCCCACGGAATTCAGATCCAGTTCTATTTCCTATTCAACGAATCGTTGATTACCCGTGCTCGTAACTATTGCGTAGATGAATTCTTGCGTAGTGAAGCATCTCACCTGATGTTCATCGACAGCGACATTGGATTCAATCCAAATGACGTTCTGGCTCTAATGGCTATTCAAGACGATGAAAGCCCATATGACGTTCTGGCTGGTCCGTATCCTAAGAAGTGTATCTCCTGGGAAAAGATTAAGCAAGCCGTTGACAAAGGTTTTGCAGACGAGAACCCACAAGAGCTTGAGAAGTTTGTCGGTGACTATGTGTTCAACCCACGCAACGGTCAGAATGAAATCCCGATCAACTCACCAGCAGAAGTTTCCGAAGCTGGTACTGGTTTCATGATGATTCGCCGTGCTACTTTCGAGAAGTACAAAGCAGCGTTCCCGCATTTGTCCTACAAGCCAGATCACGTCCGTACCGCAGCATTTGACGGTAGCCGTGAGATCCATGCTTACTTTGACTGCATCATCGACCCTGATTCTAAACGCTACTTGTCAGAAGACTATATGTTCTGCTATAATGTGCAGAAGATGGGTGGGCAAGTTTGGTTGTGCCCTTGGATGCAACTGCAACACGTTGGTTCCTACATCTTTGGTGGCTCTCTTGCTGACCTGGCTCGTATCGGTGCTTCGGCTACCGCAGACACAAGCCAAATCAAACACAAGAAGCATAAGAAGTAATTTTTAATCATTGGAGTTTATATTATGAAGTTTGACCTACGTACTCTTCAGATCCTGAAGAATTTTGCAACAATCAATCCGTCAATCTTGTTCCGTGAAGGTAATCGTTTGAGCACAATCTCGCTGTCACGCAATGTGATGGCGAGAGCCAAACTTTCAGCTGCTGTTGATAAAGAGTTTGCGGTTTATGACCTAAACCGCTTTATCGGTATTCTGTCGTTATTCGAAACCCCTGCAATCACTGTCAATGATAAACAACTTGTCATTGCCAGTGATGATGGTACTCGCCACGTCAACTTTACTTCTGCTGATAAATCAATGATCTACGCAGCACCTGAGAAGGAAATTGATACTAGCAACTGCAATGTTGAATTCACGCTCAACCAGGATGTTTTCGCATCGATTAATAAGGGCTTGAGCATTCTACAACTGCCTGAAATCGCTTTCACGGGTGATGGTAACAACATTTACATAAAAGCCATTGATGTTAAAAACCCTACTGGCGATACCTATTCTTATGTTGTTGGTAAAACCGACAAGTGTTTCCAGTTTATTTTCAAAGCTGAAAACATGAAGTTGCTTTCTGATAATTATAATGTTAAGCTTTCTGAACAGGGGTTTGCATACTTGTATTCTGATGATGTGGAATACTGGATCTCTGGTGATATCACAAGCAAATTTGAATAAGGTTATTTTATATGATGATGGAAGACTATCTTTGGGCGCAGAAGTATCGCCCTAAAACTATTGACGAATGTATCCTATCCGATGATCTGAAGCAAACTTTCAAACAGTTTATCAAGGATAAGAATGTTCCCAATCTCATTCTGACTGGACGTGCTGGTATCGGTAAAACAACCGTTGCCCGTGCTTTGCTTGAAGAGATCGGTAGCGATTACATTGTAATCAATGGTTCTCTCGATGGTAGCATCGATGTGCTACGAACAAAAATCCAACAGTTTGCATCTACGGTTTCTTTCGTTGGTGGTCGCAAGTATGTGATCATCGATGAAGGCGATTATCTTACCCATGCAACACAGCCAGCACTTCGTAATTTCATTGAAGAGTACAGTAAGAACTGCGGTTTCATTCTGACCTGTAACTTCCTGAATAAGATTATGGAGCCACTCCAGAGTCGATTCAGCGTTATTAATTTCTCGTTTCAAAAGGAAGATGCACCTAAGCTTGCTGCTTTGTTCTACAAGCGTGTACAAAATATCCTGGGCGAGAATGCTATCAAATACGATCAGGCAGCTGTTGCTGGAGTCATTAAGAAATACTATCCTGACTGGCGTAAGTGTCTTAATGAACTGCAACGATATTCCGCTACTGGTTCAATTGACAGCGGTATCCTTTCTAACTTCAGCGAGGTATCTTTGAATCAGCTAATCATGCTGATGAAAGAGCGTAACTTCACCGAGGTTCGCCAGTGGGTATCAGAGAACACCGACCAGGACACCAGTAGGCTGTTCAGGGCGTTGTATGATAACGCAGTTAAGTACATCAAACCTTCTTCTATCCCACAGCTTGTTCTTATCCTTGCTGAGTACCAATACAAGAATGCGTTTGTCACAGATCATGAAATCAATCTGGCTGCTTGTATGGCAGAGATTATGGTTCAAGTTGAATTTAAGGATTAATTATGGCTCGTAAGAAGAAAGTGAAAGTGGAAGATACTGGCGCAATGGACGCTATGAACCTGAAAGAGTGCAGCATCTGCTCGTCAGAACTGGATGAAGATGATGGTGATATCCGAGGATACTTCGGTATCATTCCTGTTGCCTTTTGTTGCTGGTGCACGAGCAGTCTGCAAGATATGGTCCAACAGATGAATCCCCATGAATGTGAGAAATGTGGTCACATGAATGGTGAGGAAGATGAGTAATCCTTTTGATTATCTGAATGCTATCAATTATGATAAAACGGACTTAATGACTGGTACGGATAACGACCAGTTAGCCGAGTCCGATTATCAGCCATTTCTGATCAACCGTGGTCTGTCTCAGCATGTGGATACCATCATGTATGCAAACGTGATGAACCAGTATCCAAACCTAGATAAGAAGCTTCAATTCGACTATCTTATAAATATCGTTAGGAAGAAGAAACGCTATGCTAAGTGGGCTAAGGCAAGTGAGGATTTCGACCTGGAAGCGGTGAAGCAGTATTATGGGTTGAATACGCAAAAGGCTAGTGATGCACTGAGAGTATTGACTGAGAAGCAGCTTCACCTGATAAAAGAAAAATTAAAAACAGGTGAACCATGAGTTTATTACAATCATTAATTGAGGTAGAACTAGGACATGAAGATGATTTTCTGAAAGTCCGTGAAACATTAACAAGAATCGGTGTAGCGTCTAGGAAGGACAACAAGCTTTATCAATCCTGTCATATCCTACACAAACAAGGTCGCTATTACATAGTGCACTTTAAAGAGTTGTTTGCCCTAGATGGTAAAGGTACAGACTTCTCTGAAGACGATCTATCCCGCAGAAACACCATCGCGCTTCTTCTTGAAGAGTGGGGTCTGGTGAAGATCGTAAACAAAGCAAAAGCAGAAACCCCGAAGTCTCCTTTGAATCAGATAAAGATTCTGACTCACAAAGAGAAGAATGAGTGGGAACTGGTTGCAAAATATAACATTGGTGTTAAGAAAGATACCCGATAAGGTGTCTTGAATTGTGAGTTGTTTTCCTGTATAATGCAGGGATTATTATGGAGTTGTAATGCTTTTTTATACTAATGTACACCTACACAGGGGTAAACTTCTCGTCCGTGGATACGACAATGGTGCTCGTATCCGAGAAGAGCATGTGTGCAAACCATATCTGTTCGTGCCTTCTAAATCGGATGATAGTAAGTACAAAACCCTGGATGGAAAGCCTGTAGATCGAGTTGACTTCGATACGCCGTCTGAAGCCAGGGATTTTGTCAGTCGTTATGACGATGTTCATGGCTTCCAAATCTATGGTATGACGAACTACGCATACCCATTCATCAACGACTACTTCCCAAAGACCATCGAGTATGACGAGTCTAAGATCTCTGTTGTCAATATGGATATCGAGGTCGCAGCCGATGATGGGTTTCCTGATATTCAGAAAGCCGACAAAGAAGTCACGGCTATCTGTTTGTCGAAGAACAACAAGTTCTATGTGTTTGGTTGCAAGGATTACACGGTAACCGACTCTCGTGTAAATTATGTCAAGTGCTTAAACGAGCGCGATCTGCTTCGCAAATTCCTTATGGCATGGAACGCACCGTTCCTCACACCCGATGTTCTGACTGGTTGGAACGTTGAGTTCTTTGACGTGCCGTATCTGGTGAACCGAATCACGAAAGTGTTGAGTGCTGAAGAAGCTCGTACTCTGTCGCCCTGGCGTTTGCTCGACCAGAAGAAGATCGAAATCATGGGGAAAGAGAACGAAACGTTTGTTCCTGTCGGAATCACGGTTCTCGACTACCTACAACTGTACAAGAAGTTCTCGTACACACCCCAGGAATCCTACAAGCTGGATCATATTGCTGAGTATGAATTGGGTGAAAAGAAGCTCGATTACTCCGAGCATGGTTCGTTGCTTGCGTTGTATAAAAACGATTATCAGAAGTTCATCGACTACAACATTCGAGACGTTGAACTGGTAGATAAGCTTGAAGCCCAGAAGAAGTTTATCTCGCAAGTGTTTGCTATGGCATACGATGCGAAGATCACCTACTCTGACACATTGACTACAGTTCGTATGTGGGATGTTATCATTCATAACCACCTTATGGATCGAAACATTGTCGTTCCTTTTGTCAAGGTCAGTGAAAGTGACGAGACTTTTGGTGGGGGGTTCGTCAAGGATGTTAAGATCGGTATGAGTAAGTGGGTCGTGTCTTTTGACTTGAACTCACTGTACCCACATCTTATCATGCAGTACAACATCAGCCCTGAAACAATCATGAATCATATCGATGGTATCAACGTTGATTCCATTCTTGAGAATGGTTTGAGCGATGAAGTTCGATCAGATCTGATAGCAAAAAATCTTACTGTCAGTGCCTGTGGTTGGACCTTTGATCGTGGCGTACAAGGTTTCCTGGGTGAATTGATGCAGACCAAATACGATGATCGTGTGTGGTGGAACAACGAGAAGAAGTCTGCCAACAAGCAGCTGAAGGCTCTTGGTAATGATGCAGACCCTGCGGAACGCAAGCGTCTTGCGAACCGAGTGGATCAGTGCCACAACATGCAAATGGCAAAGAAGATTCAGCTCAACTCAGCCTACGGTGCTCTTGGTAACAAGTATTTCCGTTGGTATGATTTGAGAAATGCCGAGTCTATCACCATGTCTGGTCAGCTGTCTATCCGTTGGATGGAACGCGACATGAACATCTATCTGAACGACTTCTTGAAAACAGAAGGCGAGGATTATGTTGTTGCTTCTGATACCGACTCCCTTTACATCACGATGGAAAAGGTTGTTGATAAGATGGGTAATCAGCCAGTCGATGATATCGTCACTGCTCTGGACAAGTTCTGCAACGAATACGTCCAAAAGGTTATTAACAAGTCATACGAGAACCTTGCAGACCACATGAATGCTTATGCTCAGAAGATGTTCATGAAGCGTGAAGCCATTGCAGACCGTGGTATCTGGACAGCCAAGAAGCACTACATTCTCAACATGTATGACCTTGAGGGTGAACGTTTCAAGGAGCCTAAGCTGAAGATTATGGGCATGGAAGCTATCAAGTCTTCGACTCCAGGTATCTGTCGTGTTGCGATTAAGGAAGGCTTTAAGATTATCATGCAGAAGACCGAGGATGATCTAATCAAATTCGTATCTGATTTCAGAACCAAGTTCTTTTCGTCTAGTTTCGAAGAAGTGGCTTTCCCCCGTGGTGTGAACAACCTTGAGAAATATAGTGATAAAAATACGGTATACAAAAAGAGTACACCGATTCATGCTCGTGGTGCTTTGGTGTATAACTACCTAGTGAACAAGTATGATGTTGGCAATAAGTATCCGTTGGTATCGAGTTCAGACAAGATCAAGTTTTGCTATCTGCGTGTACCAAACCCGTCAGGCGGTAATGTCATTTCATGCCCAGGCGAGTTGCCAGTAGAATTTAATGTCGCACCCTACATTGATTATGATACACAGTTCCACAAGACTTTCATTGAGCCACTGAATAGCGTGTTAAAGGTTATCGGTTGGAATTATGAAAAGAAATTAACCCTAGATAGATTTTTCACATGAGGATAAGTATGTCAGACATAGACCTGGATATGGATTTTGACTTCGGATTTTCCGCAGTCACCGAAGACGAACTAAAAGCCGTTACTGATGCTACAAAAACAGCACAATATTACAAAGATCAGCGTGACGCTCTCTACAAGATGATCGTACCGCTGCTTAATAATCTGATGAAAAATGCAGATAAACCTTATATTCTTTGGGCAGACCGAGAAGCTAAAATCAAAGAGTTTAAAGTTAGGATCGATAAGCTGGTTGCCGATTGATTAGAAATGTGGTATAATATTCCTTTACCGTGAGATGCATATGTCCCTATTAGCAAAGTTATCAAAAAATTCTACGATTAAAGAGTCAGATGTTCTGTCTGATTCGTCCTTCTTCAATACGAAGGATATGGTAAGCACATCCGTACCAGCCCTGAATATTGCCCTTGCTGGTGATGTTGATGGCGGTTTCACTCCAGGTCTTACACAATGGTGTGGTCCATCCAAACACTTCAAGACTCTGTTTACTTTGCTTATGGCTAAAGCCTACATGGACAAGTACGCAGACTCTGTGTTGCTGTTCTATGATTCAGAATTCGGTACACCGCTGTCTTACTTTGAGTCTGTTGGTATTGACATGAAGCGTGTTCTTCACACACCACTAGTCAACATTGAGCTTCTGAAGTTTGATATTATGAAGCAACTTGAAGGTATCAACCGTGGTGATAAAGTATTCATCATGATCGATTCTGTTGGTAACCTTGCGTCCAAGAAAGAAGTTGATGATGCGCTAGAAGGTAAATCAACCGCAGATATGTCTCGCGCTAAGCAGCTGAAGTCTTTGTTTCGAATGGTGACACCGCTGCTCACCATGAAAGATATTCCAATGCATGTGGTCAACCATACCTACAAAACAATGGAACTGTATGCTAAAGATGTTGTTGGTGGTGGTACAGGATCATACTATTCTTCGGATAACATCTACATCATCGGAAGACAGCAAGAGAAAGACGGTACTGAATTACTTGGCTACAACTTCATCATCAAGGTTGAGAAATCTCGCCATGTAAAAGAACAGATGAAGATCCCTATTACCGTAAGTTTCGAAGGTGGTTTAAGTCGCTGGTCTGGTTTACTTGAAATCGCCCAGGAAACTGGTCATGTTATGAAACCATCCAATGGTTGGTATTCGCGTGTCAATAAGACAACTGGTGAGATCGAGGCTCAAAAGTTCCGTGCAAAAGATACCGATACTGCTGCATTCTGGACACCCATTCTGAATGATGAATCATTCAAGCAAGCGGTGCGTGATATGTACCAGGTGTCAAACGGATCTATTCTTTCTGATGAAGAAGTAGCTTCGGCTTATGATGTTAGCGAAGAGTGAGCATTCTATCGACCTTGCTTCGGATATAATTCTTTAGCTTGTCGATGTACCCACGGTTTCGTAGGTCTTTGAATACCAGATTCTCAATGGCAAATTCACCAGCCCTTTGAATCGATGTTGCTCTCAACGAAGCCAGCTTGTCTTTTAGATCGCTGGCTTCTTTGACTGTACCACGCCCGTTGATAACCGAATCAATACGGTGCATCTGTTCTTCGATCTTGTGCTTCAGACCAACGTCATTGTTGAAATTCAACTTCAGGTTCTTTGGTTTGACAGTCCACTTATCAGAATAGATTGAATAGACACCCTGGGATTTTGGTGTTTTGGTTTGGTGACTATGGGCGTACACTTCAACAGGAAGTCCGTATATTTTAACATCATGTTGCAATGCCCATAGGTCTTTCTTGGCAAGCATGAATAGACGCATCTGCTCTTCATCTGTGAATATTGTTTTCTTCATATCCACAACCAGGTGAACGTCAATATCCGACTGCTTTGTGTAGTTGTAATTGACATTACCGCCAGTAATGATAATGTCCTCAATGGCATCATCTTCGATCTTGGCGGTCTTAGCCCATACTTTGGCTATTTTCAAAAGATGTTCACGGACGATAGGTTTTAACTTATCTTCATCGACCCAAAGCTTTGGGTTTAATTCGTCATGGTATTGTAGCGTTAAATCAAGCTCTTCGTTAATCATAAGATCTCCAGGTTACGGGGTATTTATATTGACAGGCAGTTAGGTTTCGGTTATAATGAAGCATCATTGGAGTCACGCATGTCCTTAGAAAAAACCATCCTGTCTGGTATGATAGGCAACGAAAATTACCTGTGGAAAGTGCTCCCCCACATTAAGGGCGAATACTTTACTGCACGAGAATACAAGATCGCCTTTGACCTTGTAAGCAACTATGCGAACAAATACAACCGAGTGCCTGAAAAGGCTGCTCTCTTTATCGATCTCGACAAGCAAGATGGTCTTACAGAAGAACTGTTCAAAAAGACCAAAGACCTCATTAACGAATTATCAAGCCCACCTCAAGACTTTGAGTGGTTGGTCGATAACACGGAACAGTTCTGTCAAAGCCGAGCACTTCACCTTGCGATCTATAATGCAATCTCGATTCTTGACAACAAGAGCAAGGATCTTGACAAGGGTGCTATCCCACAACTTCTGACTGATGCTCTTGGTGTCTCCTTTGACACAAACATCGGTCACGACTTCCTGGAAGACGCAGAAGAACGTTTCGACTTTTATCATCGTGTAGAGGAAAAGATCCCATTTGATCTTGACTACATGAACCTGATTACGGGTAATGGCATTGCCAAGAAAACTCTGACTGTTATTTTGGCTGGTACTGGTGTCGGTAAGTCTATGATGATGTGCCATATGGCTGCACACAATCTGCTTGTCGGTAAGAATGTTTTGTATGTCACTATGGAAATGGCAGAGGAACGAATTGCCGAGCGTATCGATGCGAACACACTGAACATCACGATGGACGATCTTGCTATTCTCCCGAAAGAAAGCTACATGAAAAAGATCGAGCGTGTTCGTGGCAAGACTTCAGGCAGACTTGTTATCAAGGAGTACCCGACTTCCCAGGCTGGCTCTGGACACTTCCGTCACTTGTTGAACGAGTTGAAGCAAAAGAAGAGTTTTGTGCCCGATATTGTCTATATTGATTACATCAACATCTGTGCATCTTCTCGTATGAAGATGAGTGGTTCGGTCAATTCCTACACCTACATCAAGGCAATCGCAGAAGAACTTCGTGGTCTGGCAATGGAATTCAATCTTCCTATTGTCACTGCAACCCAAACGACTCGTAGTGGTTATGATAGTAGTGATGTGAACTTGACCGATACTTCAGAGTCTTTCGGTCTTCCAGCCACAGCGGATCTGATGTTTGCAATCATGTCGAGTGAAGAGTTGGAACAGCTTGGACAGGTTATGATCAAGCAGCTGAAGAATCGATACAAAGACCCATCAAGGTACAAACGATTCGTGCTTGGTTTAGATAAGCCTAAGATGCGATTCTATAATGTCGAGCAGACTGCCCAGAAGGATATCACAGACTCTGGACCAGTTATGGATCAAAGCGACTTCGGGCAAAGAATGAAAGCCGAGAAGAAGTTTGATTTCGACAACTTTAAATAACGACTAAATACTCCAGATTACCCCTGGAGTATTTTTTTATGGCGCAGTATACTAAATAATCGATGATTAAAGGATAATTTATGGCACAATTTAGAACCGACACATCGGTGTTTCGAGAAGACGGTAAAACACTTTATGAAGTGAATATGCTTAATGGCAGATTTACTGCTTCTGGCACAGCCACTGATGCGTTTGGTCGTCTGAGAGTATCAGAGCCACTTACTCTGTTTGATTCGTTTCATCGTTATCAGGACAACGGTAAGTTTGCAACAAGCAATAGCGGAACATCAAATACCGAGTTCAAAACAAATGAATCTATTGTTGATTTGAATGTAGGCACAACTTCGGGTGATAAGTGCTACCGTGAATCTAAAAGAGTGTTCGCATACCAGCCAGGAAAGTCATTGCTCATCATGAATACCTTTGTGATGAACGCTCAGAAAACAAATCTAAGACAGCGTGTAGGATATTTCAATTCAGAAAATGGTATATTTTTTGAGAATGATGGTACAGACAATTACATTGTATTGAGAAGTTATACATCAGGGGTAGTAAGCGAAACAAGAGTTGCGCAAGCAAATTGGAACATAGATAAGTTTGATGGAACTGGGCAATCATCTCAATCTAGTCATCCTGATCGCGGAAGTTTAAATATAACTAAATCTAATATTCTTTGGATTGATGTTGAATGGCTTGGTGTTGGCGATGTCCGTTGTGGATTTGTAGTTGATGGTCTTATGGTTCCAGCGCACATATTCCATAACGATAATCTTAATACAACAACATATATGACAACCGCCATTCTTCCTGTTCGTTATGAGATCGAAAACACAGGAACAACTGCTTCTGCTTCTAAGATGAAGCAAATTTGCTCTACTGTTATATCTGAAGGTGGTTACACATTAGAAGGTAAATCTAGAAGCATTATCATTCCTACTAACGAACCAAAAGACTTGCCTACAGCTGGAACATTTACACCTATCTTGTCAATTAGATTGAAGGATTCATTCAAAGATGCCATCGCTATACTGAAAGATGTTGAGTTTTTTGGTATCACAAACAATACAAGTTATCGCTACAAAATTATTATTGGTGGAACATTAGATGGTGCATCTTGGACCCCTGCTAGTGCAGATTCACCTATAGAATATGATACAACCGCAACTACAGTTACAGGTGGTCGTGATGCTCAAGTTGGATATGTGAACGTGTCAGCGGGTGCTGGTGGGCAAGCGGTAAATCTTGGAAGAGAAACACTGTTTGCATATCAGTTGGAAAGAGATCCTTTTGCAGCAAGTAACAACGGTATTATTATCACACTTGCAGCAACAGGTTCTACAAATGGAAACGATGCTGTTGGTGCTATGAGATGGGAAGAAATAACATAATTGAGGTTATAGGGAAGAATGATTTATTATAAATACAGTATACCGCTAAAATAAACTGTTTTAGCGCATAGGATAAGTCTAAGGAAAACTCCGTGAAAAAATTAGATAGAAAAGAGCTTAAAAATAAGCGTCAAGCCAAGACCGATGTTTATGTCGATGTGAAGCCAAAGGCGAATACATCTATATTAAATAATGGCATTCTCAGCCCAACTGTGGGTATTGTAGAGAACAAAGTAAACGCTCTTTTTGAGAAGCGTTTAGCCAAGAAGAAATATTGCGGTGCAATGACCGCGATGGAAAGTGTTTCATTACACAGAAAAGCAAAACAGTCTGGAATCCCTTATCAAACCCTGGAAGAAGTATTCTACCGTGGTGTTGATGCTTGGGATCAAAATGATTCGAAGACTCCACAACAGTTTGCATTTGATCGCGTAAATTCATTCATTGGTGGTGGAAAGGCATTCCACCAGGATGATGCAGATCTGCAAGAATCGGCTATGCTTTCTGAATCCTATGCTCCAACTGCACAGCAACTTGGCATTGCTTTTGAAGCGGGGTTTGCGCACCACCCAAGCGTTGTCGAAGAAATGAAAGAACGCAAAGAAAAAGAAGAAGAAGAAAAAGAAAATGGTGATCTGAGTTTTGAAGATGTTGCCAACCTTGTTAAGATTTTGAAGAAGGTCGGTAAGTCGAAATGAAGAAGCTGTACGAAGTCCTTGATGTAGAGGGCATTACTAAGTCTGACAAGATGGGTGCTGAGAAAGATCTTGGTGTTCCAGTTCCGAAATCAGCTACTCTTTTATCTAAGATGCCAAGCGGTCATTCTATCTACCACAAACAACAAGTTGTAGGTCGTGATATAACAAATCATTATTATGTTCCAGACTCTACTGGTAAAGTATCTGTAAAGATGGAAACCAGTCAAAAATTTGATGTTGATAGAGGCAAATTTGACAAAGGCGAAGAGATCGATAAAGTTGCATCTGACAGTTCAAATCCAGATAGACCAGGTGCACATGAGCTTTACCATCATCTGATCACACATCATGACAAAATGCTTACTTCTTTTGCCCAGTCTCCTGGTGGAAGAAAAGTTTGGAAGAAGCTGAGTGGTATGAAGAACATCAATGTTCACGGGTGGGATACAGAGCAAAATAAACCAGTAAATATTGATATGAAATCTGATGATTATGAACACGAGATTTATGCTTCTCACAAAGACAAAAAAGCTGCCAAAGAAGAAGGCGGTGGTGTGAAGAATAAAGAGTATCAAGGTGTATCTGCCGTTATGAATATGAATGTTGTGGCGCATAGAAAAACAAAACCAAAAACAGCTGTAGAGGGTAGACAATTGAAAACTTTAGGCGATATCCTAAACGAAGCGCAGAAAAAAAAGCATAGAGCTTGTTGCTCTGCTTGCGCAGCTGCTGCTGAAGGTAAAAATCTAGACGAAGAACTTATCATTATGGAAGCCGAATATCACGGCAAAACAGTGACCCTAAATAAACCATTCAGAACTTCTGGTGCTCGTAAGAAGTTTGGTGTCTACACAATGGGACCAAATGGCAATGTTGTCATGGTTCGATTCGGAGATCCAAACTTGTCTATTAAACGAGATAACCCAGAACGTAGAAAAAACTTCAGGGCGCGTCACAAATGTGACACCGACAGAGGTCCAAAATGGAAGGCTCGTTACTGGTCGTGTCACCAGTGGAGAGCTGGCGCAAAAGTAGAGGATTAAAATGGCAGCCGATACATCAGTAGATATCATCGTAAATCAAAAAGCAAGTCTCGAAGTAACATTCAACGTAAAAACTGCGAATGGTACTGTCTTGAATCTAACAAACTATACTGCTGCTGCGAAGTATAAGACGGACTTCCAGACCCCAGATAGTCAAGCATTACCTTTTACTGCTTCTATTGCAAATGCTGTAAATGGTGAGGTTATGATCAGCCTAACCCCAACGCAGACAGCAAATCTGAAAAATGCACGATATGTTTATGACGTTACCATCACAGATGATAATGATTTCAAAACACGAATTGTTGAAGGCTTCTTGAAGGTAAGTGCGGGTGTCACCTAATGGCAAATACCGTAACTACTATCGTCTCTGGTGAGCGCGTCACTGTTGGATCTGTATCTAGCCGACAAGAGATTGAAGTTGGTGATGCTTTATCTAGAGATGAAGTAACAACTACGGTAAACCCTGGTCCGAGAGGTATCCAGGGTGTAACTGGTATTCAAGGTGGAACTGGTGTACAAGGCTCCACTGGTGCTGGTACACAAGGCACGACTGGTACACAAGGTACGACTGGTACACAAGGAACAATAGGCACACAGGGTACAACTGGTGACATAGGAACTCAGGGTACAATAGGTTCTCAGGGAACTACAGGATCACAAGGCAGCATTGGCACTCAAGGTACAATAGGATCGCAAGGCACAACGGGATCGCAAGGCACAACGGGTTCACAAGGCACAATAGGTTCACAAGGCACCATTGGTATTCAGGGTATAACTGGTGATACTGGTTTACAAGGCACAACGGGTTCACAAGGCACTACGGGTACTGGTACGCAAGGTACGCAAGGTGTTACTGGTACAGGAACTCAAGGTGCGCAAGGTGCTATAGGATCACAAGGCGTTCAAGGTGGTACAGGCACACAAGGCACTCAAGGTGTAAATGGCACAACAGGTGCTCAGGGAACCACTGGTGCACAGGGTATAACTGGCGATACTGGTTCACAAGGCGTTCAAGGCACTGATGGTGCGCAGGGCACTACTGGTAATACTGGCTCTCAAGGCGCAACAGGCACTCAGGGCACAACTGGTGCTCAGGGTACAACTGGTACGCAAGGTATTACTGGCACTGGTACACAAGGTACTCAGGGTATTACTGGTACAGGCACTCAAGGTGTACAAGGTATAACAGGTACAGGAACTCAGGGTACAACAGGTGCGCAAGGCGCAACAGGTACTCAAGGTACTAATGGCACTCAAGGTACAACAGGCTCCCAGGGAACCACAGGAAACCAAGGCACAACTGGATCACAAGGTGCAACTGGATCACAGGGCAGCACGGGAACTCAAGGAACAACTGGTGTTCAGGGTTCGACAGGTTCACAGGGCACAACTGGTGCACAAGGTGTTCAAGGTGTACTAGGCTCTCAGGGCACAACTGGTGCTCAAGGAACTACGGGCACTCAAGGTGCTACAGGCGCACAAGGTACAATAGGATCACAGGGCACAACTGGTACTCAAGGTGTTCAGGGTATCACTGGTACGGGTACACAAGGAACTCAAGGAACGCAAGGTGTTATTGGTGCACCTGGCGTTTCAGCCAGTGGTCGTATTTGGTATTTTACTCAAGATAATAGTGATATATCAGGTTATGAATCTTTAGAGCCTGATGTTCCTGATGGTGCACCGCAAGATGATATGAATGTCACCATCACAAGTTCTAGTGGTGATACTATCATTGAAGAATTTGCTACTGCTAGTGGCGATCCAAACATAACTGAAATCCCTGTTGGTGAATATGAATTTAGATTCTGGGCATTTGTATCTGATGCGACAGACACATCTACTCTTAAATTTGACGTTTATAAGAGAAGCACTGGCGGAACAGAAACATTCTTGTTCAGTTCTGGTACACAAGAAATAAATGCTCTGACTTCTACTTTTTCATCTATTCTTGTTGTATCGTCAAGCCCTATAACAATTCTTGCTACAGATAGAATTGTGATAAAAGTTGTTGCAGCTACAACAAGCGCGACAAACAAGACTATACACTTTCTGCATTCTGGTGCTACACCATCGAATATTAGAACTGCTATTACTACTGGTTTTAGTGGTGCTCAAGGTGCTCAGGGTGCTACTGGTTCTACAGGATCACAAGGCACTACAGGCGCACAAGGCGCTACTGGTACGCAGGGTACCAATGGTACGCAGGGTACAACTGGTTCTCAAGGTACATCTGGTACTAACGGCACTCAAGGCGCAACGGGAACACAGGGCACAACAGGTGCTCAAGGTGCCAATGGCACACAAGGCACAACAGGCGCACAGGGAACCACAGGAACACAGGGTGCGATAGGTACACAAGGTACAGATGGTACTCAAGGTACTTCGGGCACTAACGGTACACAAGGCGCAACAGGATCACAAGGTGCGACAGGTACACAAGGTACAACAGGTTCTCAGGGTACCACTGGTGCTCAGGGTGCTACAGGTGCACAGGGAATAACTGGCGACACTGGTTCACAAGGTGCAACTGGTACACAGGGTACAACAGGTTCTCAGGGCACAACAGGCGCACAGGGCGCAACTGGTACTCAGGGTACAACAGGTACTCAAGGTACTAACGGCACTCAAGGTACTACGGGTGCTCAAGGCACTACAGGCGCACAGGGCACAACGGGAACACAGGGCACTAACGGCACTCAAGGAACGACAGGTGCTCAAGGTACTACTGGATCGCAGGGTGCTACGGGTACTCAGGGTGCTACAGGCGCACAAGGTGTTCAGGGTGTTCAAGGTGCTAATGGTGTCCAGGGGGTACTTGGTACACAAGGTACAACAGGCGCACAAGGTGCAATAGGATCACAGGGTACTAACGGGACTCAAGGAACCACTGGTACTCAGGGTGCTACAGGTGCTCAGGGTGTACAGGGTCGCCAGGGCACTACAGGAACAGGTACACAGGGTGCACAGGGAGCAACAGGTGCACAGGGTACAACGGGCACTGGTACACAGGGTGCTACAGGTGCTCAAGGTACGACAGGTACTCAAGGAACCACGGGTACACAGGGCACTACAGGTACACAAGGTACGACAGGCGTTAGTGGTATTGGTGCATCAACAAATACACAAGTTACTTTTAACGACTCTGCTACTGCTAACGGTTCAGCTGGTTTAACGTTTACAAAAACAACAAACGTTCTTGCTATATCGAATACTGTAACAATCGGTGCAAACGTTTCGTTATCAACATCGACTATTTTTGTTGGTAACTCTACTATCAATACATCGATCATAAGCAACCTTGTTAAAGTATCAAACTCAACAGCAACAGCCAACCTATCTCCAAATGCTCTTACTATTGGCACATCTATAGTAAATACTATCAGTATATCAGCTGACCAGTTTTTATCATCAAATAACGGAAACGGAACTAACTATAGAATTGGTGATGATGCTTGGTTAGGTGACGTTAACACTGCGGATACGGTTGGTCTAAAGGGTCAACAAAATGCTAGTTATGGATATATTAAATTTGGTTCGTCAGCATCTTTGCTTGGATATAACGGTACTGATCTAGTCTATGGCGGTATTGCCGTTGGCTATCGTGATATTCCGCAAAGCATTCAAAATACTGCATACACTTTTGTATTAACTGATGCTGGTAAGTCAATAGGAAAATCAAACACAACAGCCTACACCTATACCATACCAGCAAACGGAACAACAGCGTTCCCAGTTGGTACGGCTATTACTGTGTTCAATGCCAACACAACGGGTAATATAACTATATCAATAACGACAGATACCATGTATCTTGCTGGTACAACCACGACTGGTTCTAGAACTCTGGCACCTTGGGGCATCTGCACCTTGTATAAAGCAGCATCAACTATTTGGATCGCATCTGGAGCAGGGTTAACATAATGGGTGCAATGCAACAATCACTAATAGCAACTGCAAAAGCAGCAGCAGCAACTTTAGATACTGTAACTTTTGTTGATGCTGGTGCTTTTTTTGAAAATATAGCTGGTATAACAATCACACCACCACAAAGTTATATCAATAATGATCTTTTGGTTTTAGTTATCACAAGCACAAATCAAACAATAACAACACCAACAGATGGCGGTACCTGGACAGAAGTTAGTAACAGTCCTCAAAGCACGGGTACTGCTGGCGCTTCCCAATCTATTCGTGTAGCGGTGTACACGAAAATAGCATCTGGATCACAGGCAAACGTTGGTGTTACCGATACAGGTGTACTAACAACTGGACAGATGTTTTCTTTTAGGCGAGTAGATCAAACGACACCAGTTGAAGTTACTTCTGGTAGTGTATTGGCTACCGCTGGCACAACTCATACACTACCAGCGGTCACCACGTCAACAAACAACGCAATGATTGCGCATATTTCTGGTATTGGTAGAGACGCGAATTCGTCTTTTAACTACAGCTCTCCAACAAATGCAAACTTAACAAACTTACTGGTTGTGGTATCAAGAACAGTATCAACGGCTAATGGTGGTGGTATAGGTCTTGTTACTGGTACTAAAACAACATCTGGCTCTACTGGAACAACTTCTGTTACTGTTGCTGCATCTTCAAAAGGTGCATTCGTAACTTTAGGTGTGAAACCTAGTGCTGGTTTCGACACTACACTAAGAGTTTTAGGGTGTTTTTCTGGTGTAGCTAATAGTAAATTATGGGGTGAAGGATCAGCAACTTCTTCTTTAACACTTGAATCAAATGGATCAATAACTGTAGTAGGAGAAGCGACTTTAACGGAAGGTCTTAAATGGGTAAATAATCCTGCAACTTCGGTTGGTAATAACTATTGGGTAAAAGCCACAACTATTACTGGAAGTGGTACTGGAACAGTCGGTAGTTGGTTGCAGTTGAATACAGCAAGAACATGGAGCGTATTTACGGATGCTGGCGGGGGTGTAAATAGTTGGACACTAAAAATGGAATTTTCTACGGATTCTGGTGGAAGTACTATCGTAGCAACAAACGAATTAGATTTATTCAGTGGCACTGAATCAGAACCAACAGTAGGTACAGTACTAGGCATTATCCCATAAGGACATACATAATGAGTATAGACAGAATTCCACATCACGATTCTCTGATATTTAAAGAAGAACCTCGCATAAGACTTCTTAGTCAATCTACATTATTGACACCAGAACAATGTGATGAAATATTAAAGATTGATAGTTCTAAGTTTCCGCCAGGAGTTGTGACTTATGATGGGGTGACACATGTAGTCAATGATAATTGGAGAATAGTTAAAGCTGGTTGGGTTCATAGAGAAGGTTATGAGTGGCTGTACACAGCTGTTCGAGTAAAAGCCGCAGAGTTAAATGAAACACATTTTGGTGTTAACATCATAGGAATTTTAGACGATATATCTTTTATGCGCTATGAAGCAGATGAAAGTGGCGGTGAACGCCACGGTAAGTTTTCTTGGCATAGTGACATAGGTTCTGGTTATACTAATATGCGAAAACTAAGCATGATTGTCGGTCTATCCGATCCATCTGAATATGAGGGTGGGGAATTAAAATTGTTTATAAATGGCGAACTTAATGTCGGTAAATTAAAAAAAGGTGAGGTTGTGGTATTCCCGTCTTTTGTTCAGCACTGTGTGACTCCTGTTACAAAAGGAGTAAGGCAGACTCTTGTTGTTTTTGTCAGTGGTCCAAGATATAGATAATGGCTTCTTATCATCACCAGGCAGCTTTTTATTCTGACGTAAAATCTGAATATTTTGATGAATCTAAAAATGATAAAGTGATAACTAAAATAATAGTTCTGTTCACCACAACCAATCTTAAAACACTCGAAAAAGTTAAAACTACACATTACATAGATATACCACCACCGAATGAAAAGTTTATACCATATAAATTAATTGATCATCATGTGTTTAGAAAGTGGGCATCAATGTATGGAAATGCGATACATTATCAAGATGCAAACATTGAGAAATTAAATGATAGTATCAAAGAAAAATAAAGTAGTAATATTTTTAGTGCCAAAAACTGGAACATATACTTTATGTAAAACATTTTACGATAAGGGATTAGATGAATGTGCTCATTCTCATGAGAACTATTCAGCAATTTGTAAAAGACGAGATTTTAGTCAATATACTATGTTTGCGTTCTACCGAGATCCAGTAGAACGAGCAGTATCAATGTTAAGATATATTAAGCGATGGAGAACCCATGACTTCTTTCATGCGTTCTATGGAAACGAAATCAAAATGTCTTCGTTTGGAGATAATCCATATGAAGATTTATCTCCAGAACTAAAAGCATTAAACGATAGCGTCTCTCTTATAGAAGTATTTCGCACGATGACTCATCATAGAAATAACGTGTATCGCAAGCAAGTGCATTGGCTAAACTTCCCAGATATGCAGCTACTAGACTTCAGAAATTATGATGAAGAAGTTCAAAAATTAGCTGAGATATTAGATATAAATATAAGTGAAATTGATATTGGAAATCCTAGTTTGAAAATAGAGCATCTTGATAATCTTACTAAAGATGATATTCAAGAAATAAAAAATTACTATACAGAAGATTATATGTATCTCAAAGAGAGAGGAATAAAATGGCAAGAATAATCAACACAGAAAATGCGTCAGTAAAAAGAGAACTTGTTTCTCCCACCACTATAATTGATTGGGATCCAATTTCAAACTCTGGTACTCTTACATATAAAGTAGAAGAGTTGTTGTTTGTTAATGAAGAATTCGTCAAATCAGTACCCTTCGGTAACTTCACCGTAGCCCTCGACAGCATGGTGAGCAAGGTGTATAATGTGGAAGTGGAGCCAGGTGTGTTTATTGATGTTCCTGGTGGTTTAATTATGCTTGCTTTCAAAAAAGCGTTTGAAGAAGCTTTGGTGGAAAGCAACGCTGGATATCGAGTGGAATAATGACAGTAACATATACCAATTTAAAAATTACATCTAGTGGTGGTGGGGGTGCTAATGTGCTTGAGGCTATGAATCCGATCCCAGAGGACTATAGAGATAACAAATATTGGCAAGTGGCGTAAGCATAAATAGCTACATAAGAGGATAATTATGTTAATTGAAAGTCTAAAATCAGCCCTAGCCGACACCTTTGCATTCTATGTGAAGGCGCAGGGTTTTCATTGGAATGTAGAAGGTGCAGACTTTCATGAGTTTCATGCGTTCTTTGGCGAACTTTACGAAGAGACCCAAGGGGCTGTTGATTTGATAGCAGAATTGATCAGAACTACTGGTGCATATTCTCCAGGTTCTCTTTCACGTTTGAGAGAGCTTACCATAATTGAAGATGAAGACAGAATTATCCCTGTTGCTGAAATGCTGAAAACACTGCTTCTTGACAATGCCAAAGTGATTGGATCTTTAACAATAGCATACAACTATGCAGAGCAAGACAAAAACTTTGCAATTTCAAATGTAATTCAAGATCGTCTGACAGCACATGCAAAACACGCCTGGATGATCTCTTCGTTTTTAAAAGGTAGACAATGAACAATAAGTACGAGTCTTTAGAAACCAGAATCAAAAAAATGATGATTGGTGAAAAGATTGTCAATTATAAGATTGGCGATCAGAATGTTGAGAACGATCCAGACGATCAGATCGTTGTTGGGTCTTTCGTGACAAGAAACTTTGATATGTCACCACCAGCACAGAAGCTTTATTCTGCTCTAGATAAAAGTCTGGATGTTAATGCTGCTGAGAATGCAGCGAGATTTCAAGATCAATTGTTTGCTCTTGAGAAGCAAGTTGTTCTGACCCAGAAAGCAGACGCTTCTGATGCTAAGCAAGCTCAGCTGATGTATGACCGTGCTATGAAATATGCTGATAAGATTGGTCTTGGAAAAGAACACTCTTACCTGGCAAAACATCTTGATTTCATCAAATCAAAAGTAGCAGAACCAACATTTGACACCACATTTGATGGTGTCAATGATAATCGCTTTAAGACACCACCAAAGTCTCTGACTAATCCTGACACTGATCGTGATATTGATAATGTCAAAGGGTACTTAATGTCCAGAAGTCTTAAAGCTCAACGTAAACTAAAAATAATTGACGGGGATTGATATGTCTAAACTAGATATCATAAAAGCGCTTCTTAAAAAAAGAAATATTAAAGAAGGCAAAGGAGATGTTTTAAAAGCTGCGCCTATACCAAAAGGCATTTCTAAGGGTGTTGATGATGCTTTAGAAAAAGCTATTAAAAATCCTATAGATGATCTTTTTCGTTCTATTGGTATTAACCCACCAAAAGCAAGTCAAGCTGAACTTGATGCTGCTGCACAGTGGTTAAAACAAAATGAAAAAGCATTGAATCCAGAACAACTTGCACACTATAAATTTAATCTGGGTAGACAATCAATTTCAGATGACATGAGAAAATTGTTTGCACCACAAGTAAAGCCATCGCCAGCAAAACCAGCTCCAGATCAAAGACCATTTAAAGAGCCAGTTAAACCAGAAGTTAAACCATTTGTTGAACCAAAAACTTACCCACTGGTTGTGCCAAAAACTGATCCACTGGTTAAACCAGAAGTTAAACCAGAAACTAAACCACTGGTTAAACCAGAAGTTAAACCAGAAACTAAACCACTGGTTAAACCAGAAGTTAAACCAGAAACTAAACCACTGGTTGTGCCAAAAACTAATCCACTGGTTAAACCAGAAGTCGTACCACAAACTAAAACACTGCCTGTTCCACAAACTAAAATAGTAGTTGTACCACAAACTTCAACAAAGGTCGTAACACAAACTAAAACAGATATAAAACCACCAGCACCACCAAAAACACCAACAGGAACAAAACCACCACCAGTAGTACCACCAAAAATACCATTTGGTTTTGGTGGTCGTGCTCGTGGTAGAGATTTAAGAACAAACATTACAGGTACTGGTGTTCGTGAGGAATATATTTCGGAAGAAGAAGAAAGATTTAAAAAGTTCAAAGTAATGTATATTATCAATGGTTCCGAGAAGACAAACGTCTATCGTTATAAGGGTAAAGATACCTTCGCCAAAGCACGAGTCATGAGACAGCTTCGTGAGCGTGGTGCTGGAAGCATCCGTTTCATGCAGTATGAATCTGTTGATATCGAAGAAGGCGCAACTTGGTCTCCAGGCGTTGGTTGGATCGGCGGTGCATCCGATGAGGGTGTTGATGAGCGTGGTGATGGTTACAGAGTAAACCCTAAGACTGGCGAAAACGAAAGAGTCTATCCAAACAAACAGTATGGTTATGGCTACAAGGATAACGGTAGAAGAAAAGCTCTACCAAGATCCACAGAGAAGATTTATCACGCTGTTTCTTTTCAGCAAAAAGACGCTGCAAAAGAAGAGGGTATGCGTTGGGATCCAGATGTGAAAAAGTGGTATCACAGCAGCCCAGAAAGATCGGCTAATTCCAAGTTCAAGAAACTGGACGAAGCCTATATGCCAGATGCCACCCGTAAGCCCGTAGTCTATCGCGCCCCACCAAAGCGTGGCGAGGTTGTTGGTAAGATGAAGGTTCGCCTTATCCGCAGACACCAGGACGTTATGCCAGGTGAAAGAACAGCAACATCCGATAACACCAAGCGTCTTCGTAAATTGATCCGCAAGGTTCTGAAGAAGGGTAAACTGAAGAGATAAGAAATGGCAATAAACGCTAAAGTGACTATTATTGGTAAAAACGCACCCGTGCTAAACCCACGAGTTGAACCAGTTCGTGAACAAGTAAAATCGCTTTCTGACTTGAGAAAAAAGGAAGATCCTGTCGTAGAACCACCAAAACAGGTCGTGAAACCTTTAGTGAAGCAGAAAATTATAAATACTGTGTATTCGGATAAACTTGACGTTTCAAAACCGTCTAAATACACAGAACATTTTTTAAAATAGGAGTAATACAACATGGCTCTATGGGGTAACACAGACACCGCTTCGAACTCTTGCATTTTCGCAGCAGCCCAATTCAACAAGACACCAAACACAGGTAATCAGACTGATCTGTTTGGTAACACAACTCTCAACTCTTTTGTCACTGGCATGAAGGTCGGTCAATTTGGCGTAGACTCAACCGAAATTGGGGTTTCCAACGGTGCTGTTGTTAGCTATACCGTTACTAGCCCAGGTTCAGGTTACTCTGCCAACGCAGTCGTTACTGTCACCATTGCTGGTGCTGCTAACGTCACTGTTGCCAACTCGACTGTCAACAACTCTGGTAAGGTTTCGGCTCTGACCATCAACGTAGCCACCACAGGCTTGACCACAAGCCCATCGGTCTCTATCGCTGCGCCAGCTGTTAAGTCGTTTAATGCAAACACCCAGGGTGTTGACGCAGCAGCAGATGCTATTCTGATCTCAACTGCAAACAGCATTTTCCGTGTTGGCGATTATGTCACTTACAGTGTTGCTGCTGGTAATACTGCTCTGTCGCCATTGGCTTCAGGTAGTCAGTATTATATCGTTGCAGCAAACACAACTGCTGTTAAGATATCTTCGACCAAAGGTGGCACTGCTGCTAACTTGGAAATCGTTGTCGCTGATGAAGCTGGTCACAGCCTACGTGGTGAAACCGCAACCGCTGTTGCTGTTGTCAGCGGTCTAAAAGACAAAGTTGCACATACTGGTTGGGTTATCCGTACTGAAGGTACTGGTGGTCGCGCTGGTCGTGTTCAATACGAAGTTCTTGCTACACTGAACGGTCCAACAACTGACGCATCTGACGATACCTACATCAAGGACGCTTAATAAATGAGCGATAGAGCCAAAAAGGTTTCTGAGCTAACTGCGCTTACGGCTCCAGCTGGAGAGGATCTTCTATACATTGTAGATGATCCTTCTGGTACACCAGCCTCAAGAAAGGTAACAGTTTCAAACCTGTTTACCAATTGCAGTTCTAATTTAACATTGTCAAACGCTGCGGTTCTATCGGCTAATACAGTAGTTGTTCGTAGAAAACAAACCCCTGCTAACAGTACAATTACTGTTACGCAGGGTACGTTTTTCTATGATTCAGACTATCTTTATATCGCAACTTCTAATAATGTTCTAAAGAGAGTGTCACTTTCCGCATTCTAAACTATGAAATTTGATAACTTGACTGATAGTAATTTTTTACTTTATGCTGCAAAACATTATGATAATCCGCAGTGTTTTAGTATGGATGAATTTCATCAAGATTTGCTGACATTCAAGTACATAAAAAGATTGTTTAAAAGATATAAGGATTATGACATACTGAAAGAAAAGCTGATCCTAAATCATATTATTTTAATCAGTAATGTGTTTGGACCAGAAGCTACTGCCAGGATGTTGTTTTTGAAGTTTGGTGAATATGATACTATGTTGAAACCTTTTCTTGAATATCTTGGAATGCTACCAGAAGTTGTATACCAGGTTCGAGGAAAGAATATTAAAACAAACGAGATCATTTCAGATCCAGTAATAGAGGCAAACCTAAGCCAAATATGAAGACGTTAAGACAAATAATTAATGAAGAGGGTGTAGCTGCCAATGCTGTTGGGTCTGGTAATATCGCTGGTGTTGGTGTCGGTCCTGATGGTGAACCAGGAGTTCCACCAAGAGCACACAAAAAGCACAAAAGAAAAAACAAAAAAGGACGAAAGCTGATAGGCTTTGGGTACATGAGATGATTCTTGAATATTATAAGCTATATGCACTACAGATCAAAATAATCACTTTCTTCATCCTGATGGGGATAAGTTTTTTTTCGGGATACAAACTGAAATCAACATTTGTTGAGGCTGCTGGATCCAGAGAGCTTAAAGCTCAGGTAGAGGCTCGTAAAGAAGCCGAGAAAAAATATAACGAATTATCTGAAAAGGTTCTTGCGTCTGTTGGTAAGAATGATGTTATTCACACCAAGACAATAGAAAAGCAATACAGAGAAGTTGAGAAGCCAGTCTACGAACTTTGCATTATCCCAGAGTCTGGTATTATTATTCAAAACGATCAAATTGATGGTTTCAACAAACAAATTAGAAATGACTAATATGAAATCATTTAAGATGTTTATTAAAGAAGCATTTGTACCAGGTACATATAGCGATGGTGATAATCATTATAGTATTAATAAATTAGTTCAAGCTGTTTCAAAAAGAAAACCAAATGATACACCAATTCACCAAGTTATAAGTAATAATTCGGATTTAGGTACAAAAGAAGGCAATTTTTCTGATAATTTAAAAAATCCTAGTGATTCTTTTAAAGAAAGAACAATGAGAGCTGATACACAACATCCTGTACTGTTACACCCAGATGGTTGGATAATAGATGGTTCTCATAGAGTAGCAAAACAACATTGGGCTGGTGCTGAAACAATCAAAACACATACTATTAGTCATGATGATCTTGAAAATGCTAAAATAAAAGACCCAGACGAATTAAAGAAATCTAGAGATTTTTAATATGAAAATTTTTTACGCTATTCCAGTCCTTTTAATGCTCAGTGGTGCGTCTTGCCAGACAAAGGTAGACATGCCTGATTATCCAGCCAACACTCTCATTGAGTGTCCTGAAATCCAAAAGCTTGTGGTCGATGCCCAGGCTAATGGTGTCCCTCTAAAGGATTATTATTTGGCTAAAAGTGAATTGAATAAACAGTACGCTGACTGTGCAACGATTCACAACGAGCTTGTTCGCTTCATCAAAGAACAACAAGCTCAAAAGAAATAAAACGCTAAATATATCGATTGATTTACATAAAGATTTTGACTACATTATGATCCACAAACGGGGGTCATATGTTTAAACGCATACGAGAATTACTATTCAACGCATTTACTGGTGCTGATAACAAGTCCCTTGACATTGGTCGTATTCTGTGGACTATAGGTACCTTTTTCTATTTTGGTTTATCCGTGTATGATATTAGCATGGGTGGTAAATTCGTACCTATGGATTGGGCTACTGGTCTTGGTATCGTTCTGGCTGCTGGTGGTGCTGCTCTTGGCATGAAAGCCAATTCTGAGCCTAAACCCAAGCAAGTTGAAGAGGGTGATAAAAAATGAATGTTGATACAGAAATCGCCCTGATCAAAAAAGACCTAGAAAACGGAAACGAGATATTTCAAAGATTAGACAAAGCAATAGACAAATTATCGGACGTACTAACAGCGATGCGTGAAGTTACTGTTCTTCAAGAACAACGCATTTCATTCCTGGAAGATGGGATAGAGGACTTGTATTCAGTTATGGATAACAGAACAAATAAATTGGATGCGGTTAAGTCTGAACTAAAACAAGAGTTTGATGATCGTTTTGATAAGATAGATCAGAAACTTGATGGTATGTCCAAGAAAGTCTGGATGATTATGGGTGCTGCAACCGTTATTGGGTATCTGCTTGGGGTTGCTGATATATTTAAAATATTGGGTTTTGGGGCTTGACAAAGCCCAAAATCCTGGTATAATTGGGGTGTTCTCATTCTGATTAATATATTATGCTTTGGCTTGACGTTAAATACGCTAACATGCTTTCATTCGCGTTACCGCGATTCAAGGTAACCAAACAGAAACCATACACCGCAATATTCCGTTGTCCTTTGTGCGGTGACTCCCAAAAGAAGAAAACGAAGACTAGAGGTTATCTACTCCAGAAAGAAGATAGCCTGTTCTTCTATTGCCATAACTGCAATCAATCCATGCGATTCAGTCGGTTCATTCAAACGGTTGAGCCTGGTCTGCATGGGCAGTACATGACTGAACGCTTCATGGAAAAGCAGCAACTAGAACCACTAAAGAAGAATCTTGAAACCGCAGTGTTCGAGAAGCCTAAGTTCGTCACGGAAGGTCCGATGAGCAAGCTGAAAAAGATCTCTCAGCTTGAATGGGATCACCCTGCGAAACAGTATGTGGTGAACAGGAAGATACCAAACCCCTATCACGCCAAGCTCTTTTATACATCCAAATTCAAAGCGTTTGTCAATTATCTCGTTCCAGGGAAGTACCCAGTTATTGAGAATGATGAGCCACGTTTGATTATACCATTTATTGATAAGAACAACAAGGTGTTTGGTTTCCAAGGTCGTTCCTTCGCAAAAGACGGTGTGCGTTACATTACAATTATTCTCGATCCATCTCACCCGAAAGTGTTTAACTACGACACGGTGGATGTGGATAATCCTGTGTATATCTTTGAAGGTCCGATTGATGCGATGTTCATTTCCAACTCGTTGGCTATGGCTGGTTCTGATGGAAACATCGATCTGCTAAATATCAAACCTGGCAATGTTGTTATGGTTTATGACAACGAGCCACGCAACAAAGAGATCATGAAGAAGGTTGAAAAATCCATCGATATGGGTTATAATGTGGTAATCTGGGATTCATCTTTGGAATACAAAGATATTAATGATATGGTCCTTGGCGGTATAGAACCTTACCAAATCAAGCAAATGATTAAGGACTGTACTTATTCAGGTTTACAAGCAAAATTAATGTTAAATAATTGGAAGAGGTGTTAATGGAAATCAAGGCATTTAGATTGATCACTGGCGAAGATATCATCGCTGAAGTCGTTGGAAACAAAGGAGATTGGTGGGACTTGAAGAACCCTGTACAGCTGGCAATGCTGCCTAGCAAAGCAGACCCAACCAAAAATACATTTGGGTTTGTTCCTTACCCATCCTATACCGAAGTAAAAGAAATCCGCTTCAATGATCAACACATCATCTTTGTGATTGATCCAGCCGAAGAGTTTAAGGCTCAATATGATCGTATCTTTGGTGCTGGTATCATCATGCCTTCATCAAAGGTTATTTCATAATGGTAGGCAAAGGAAACATATCAGCAACAATTATTGCGGATTCGATCTCGCCAGATGATGTTCGTATAACTACATTTGAACTTGAGTACCCGCGATTCATCCATGCTGAATTCATGACGCATCGCCTGTTCTCGCGCAACGCAGCCAGTTCCCGTGCCATTCCAGTCAGCAAGATGATTGACTTGGTAGAAAGCAATACAGCCAAACCTATTCACTGGGGCAAGAACCAGCCAGGAATGAGTGCGAAGGAAGAACTAAGCGCAGAAGAAGGAACGATGATTTGGTTGCAGGCTATGAAGTCTGCGGTTGAATACGCTAATCGTTATGCGTTTGCTGGCTATCACAAACAGCTAGTCAATCGCATCCTTGAACCATTCACTATGATCAAAGTTGTTTGTACTGCTACGGAGTTTGACAACTTCTTCTGGCTGCGCAATCATCCTGACGCGCAACCAGAGATTCACGAACTGGCGCGAGTGATGTGGGAAGAGTACACAAAATCCGTTCCCATCAAGCTAAATCCAGGAGCATGGCATGTTCCATATTTTAGAAGTGGATTTTGGTCGCCTAATACGGAAGAAAGCCTAGAAGACGCATTGGCTATTTCATCATCGTGCTGCGCTCAGGTATCGTACCGCAGACTAGATGATTCGCTTGAAAAGGCTCGTGATATCTTCAAGCGTCTGGTAGAATCAAAACCAGTTCACGCTTCGCCATTCGAGCATCAAGCTACACCGCTGACCTATGGTATGGCTGGTGACATTCAGGTGAAAGGAACGACTGGATTTGACAATAAAGGTAATGCGTGGTCTGGCAACTTCCGACAGTGGATACAGCACCGTCAGTTGATTGATGATCATAGCTGTTGGTCTTACAAAAAATAAAACAAGGAAAACAAATGAAATCATTTAAATCTTTTATCTTAAACGAAGAAGAATTTTCAGATGATAAACATGTTCATAGAATTGATAATACCAAGATATCGGATTTTAGTTCTAATATGAATACATATCATCATAAAAAAGATTGGACTGAATCTGCTTTGTTAAATAAAGAAGATACACCAAAGAAAGGTTGGAAAAAATCAACTGGTGTATTTGCCACAGACGCTCATAGCGTTGCTCCGTATGCATCGCCAAGAGGTACTAATTTTGTTCAACACTATGATCAAGACGGAAACTCGCAATTAGCTTTTGATGAGAAAGATAAAGAAAAAATTAAAGCTCATAGACCTATTGTATCATCTTTTCCAAAGGAACGATTCAAACACATAGAAACATCTGGTGAATCTTTTTCTGAAAACCCTGGGAAACCAGAAAAACAAAGTACAATTAAAAATCCTGTGAAGTTTATGCAACAAAATGGACATAACGTACAGTTTGTCCCAGATCTAAAAGATTACAAAAGAAACTTGGAAAAAAACAAAATAGAGCATAATTCCGAAGGGCTTTAATAATACAATCAAATAATGGAGTAGTAAATGGAAGATAAAATTAACGGGATAAAGATTGACTATTCTCGTGATCAGTTGTTCGATTCTCTTGGCATCAAGCGCCTGAAAGAATCATATATGACACCAGATGAAGTTTCACCACAGGAACGTTTTGCATTCGTTTCATCGAAGTTCTCGTCCAACCCAGAACATGCGCAGCGCCTGTACGATTATTCATCAAAACATTGGTTGTCATATGCAACCCCAATTCTTTCTTTTGGTCGTACCAAGAAAGGTCTTCCGATTAGTTGCTTTTTGAATTACATGCACGACTCCTCAGAGGGTCTTGTCGATACTTTATCTGAAACCAATTGGCTGTCGATGCTTGGTGGTGGTGTTGGTATTGGTCTTGGTATTCGTGCGTCTGATGAAAAATCAACGGGCATCATGCCCCACCTGAAGATCTATGACGCATCTTGTTTGGCTTATCGCCAGGGCACGACACGCCGTGGTTCCTATGCTGCCTATCTGGATATCTCGCACCCAGACGTTATTCAGTTCCTGGAAATGCGTAAGCCTACTGGTGACCAGAATGTTCGCTGTCTGAACCTTCATCATGGTATCAATATCACCGATGATTTCATGCAGATCATCGAGCGTTGTATGCTGGACAAAGATGAAGACGATTCATGGAAATTGATCGACCCAGCTTCCAAGGAAGTGCGTGAGGTTGTGTCTGCCAAAGATCTTTGGATGAAAATCATTGAGCTGAGAATGATGACTGGTGAGCCATACATTCATTTTATTGATGCATCCAATCGTGCAATGCCACAGTTCCTGAAAGACCGTGGTCTGAAGATTCATCAGTCGAACCTTTGCTCTGAGATCATTTTACCGACAGACAAGAAGCGTACAGCCGTGTGTTGCTTGTCTTCTGTCAACCTGGAATACTTTGATGAGTGGATTGATAACCCGTTGTTCCTGAAAGACATTGCAGAAATGCTTGATAATGTGTTACAATACTTCATTGATAACGCACCGAATGAAATCAAGAGAGCCAAGTATTCGGCTGCTCGTGAGCGTTCTATTGGTATCGGTGCTTTGGGTTTCCATGCTTACTTGCAGAAGAATGGTGTCCCATTCGAGTCTGCTTTGGCTAAGTCAGCAAACATGAGAATCTTTGGTCGAATGCAATCACTCTTAAAAGTGGCTAATCTTGAGCTTGGTGCAGAACGTGGTGAAGCACCAGACGCAGAAGGCACTGGACAACGTTTCTCGCATATGCAAGCAATCGCACCAAATGCTTCGAGTTCGATCATCATGGGCAACACATCGCCTTCTATCGAGCCTTATCGTGCCAATGCGTACCGCCAGGATACCCTGTCTGGTGCACACTTCACTAAGAACAAGTTCCTCGACAAAGTGATTCGTGATGCGTGTGAGTCGGATGCTAAATTAAACTATGAAGATATTTGGTCTTCTATTACTGCAAACGATGGTTCTGTACAACACTTGGAGTGGATGAATGAATATACAAAAGATGTATTTAAAACATCAATGGAAATTGATCAACGCTGGCTGGTCGAACATGCAGCAGATCGTCAATCTTTTATTGACCAGGGTCAATCCCTTAACTTATTTTTCCGTCCAGATGCTAACATTAAGTATCTTCATGCTGTACACTTTATGGCGTGGAAGTTGGGATTGAAGACTCTGTACTACTGCCGTTCCGAAAAGATCGGTAAGGCTGATAAAGTATCGAAGCGTATCGAGCGTCAGATCATTAAAGAGATTGATTTGAAATCAATTGTCGATGGTAATGATTGTTTAGCATGTGAAGGTTGATATGAACCCTGATAATAAAGTAAAACACCAACGTAAGTCTTTGGCTTTTATTGTCAGGACTCATAATGTGAAAGCAGAAGATTTCATCAGGCAGATAAATCTTTTGAGCAATTTCTATGATATTGATATCTATTCGTTCTATAGAATCCCTGCGATCATGAAGTACACTCAGTTCCCGCCAGGAACGGGTGTACAGAACTTCCCAGCGTTTATACCGAAAGGTAAGTATGAACTGGCATATCTATATCTAGACGATAATGCCAACAGCTACACCATGCAACAAAACCTAAAGAAGCTTGGAATCAAAACACTAAGCAAAACCGTAATCCGAGAAGAAGCACCCAAGAAAGAAGAAAAGGAAGAAAAAGAGAATGACAAAGCAGCTGACGCTACAAGACAATCGTTCGTACTTTAAGCCGTTCCAGTATGCGTGGGCATACGATGCGTGGCTCAAGCACGAACAGAGCCACTGGCTTCATACCGAAGTACCAATGAATGAAGATGTGAAGGATTGGAAGCACAAGTTGACTGGCGGAGAAAAATATTTTCTAACCAACATTTTCCGCTTCTTCACCCAGGGTGATATTGACGTTGCTGGCGCTTATGTAACCAGCTATCTGCCACACTTCCCGCAACCAGAAGTCAGAATGATGCTTCTTGGCTTCGCTGCCCGTGAAGCCTTGCATATCGCTGCATACTCGCACCTGATCGAAACGCTTGGTCTTCCAGAAACGACCTACAACGAGTTCCTGGAATACACTGCGATGAAAGAGAAGCACGAGTATGTCGAGAGTATGAACACTGGTGATGTATCCCAAATGGCTCAGAACATCGCGGTATTCTCTGCGTTCACTGAGGGTATGCAGTTGTTCTCATCTTTCATCATGCTTCTGAACTTCCCACGTCACGGTAAGATGAAGGGTATGGGGCAGATCATTACCTGGTCTATTGTTGATGAAACTCAGCACACCGAGAACATGGTGAAACTCTTCAGAACATACATAGAAGAGAACCGAGAAGTATGGAACGATGAATTGAAGGGACAACTCTACACAATCGCCAGTAAGATGGTTGATCTGGAAGACAAGTTCATCGATCTGTCGTTCAATATGGGTTCTATGGAAGATTTAACATCAGATGAGGTTAAGAACTACATTCGTTATATTACGGACCGTAGGCTCATTTCCTTGGGGTTGAAAGGAATCTTTGGTATCAAGAAGAATCCACTACCTTGGGTCGAGCATATGATTAACGCACCAACACATACAAACTTCTTTGAAAACCGTGCAACGGACTACGCTCGTGGTGCATTGTCGGGAAAATGGGATGATGTATGGGCTTAAAGGGAAAACTAATGGACGAACACAGATGCGAAGAATGTGAGTCATTATTCACAGTTGAATTCGTAGATGGTCTATCGGATGGGGTAGTTTCCTACTGCCCTTTCTGTGGCGAAGAAGTATCTGATGGTGAAGACGAAGACTAAATACTGATTTAGTCTGGAGCTTCACATGTGGTTGTATAACGGATCGCCAATAGAAGAGATCCCTGATGGTTACTATGGTTTTATTTACCTGATCGAAAACAACGAGTCGGGTAAGAAATACATCGGCAGAAAATATTTCACTGCTGCGAAGACTCGCCAGGTTAAAGGTAAGAAAAAGAAGTCCCGTGTTGAGTCTGATTGGAAAGGCTACTACGGGTCGAGTGAAATCCTATTAAAAGATATTGATGTTTTTGGTAAAGATAAATTTACCAGAAAGATCATACGCTTATGCAAGACTCGCGGTGAAACCAATTATTGGGAAGCCAAATTGCAGTTTCATCTGAACGTTCTTGAAGAAACACTTGCAGACGGATCGCCAGCATGGTATAATGGGAACATCCTGGTGAAGTTTACCAGGAAAAATATCGGTAAGATTGACAAAGCCGATAGCATTGTGTTATAATCCCCTTCGCCAATTACGGCAAATTAAACTATGGAGTTTATCATGACAAAATCCGCAAAATTACTGAAAGCCCTGCAAAGTGGTCGTTCCATGACTGTCGAGCAGATCCGCACCAAGTTCAACATTGCGAATCCTCGCGCAACCGTTTCTGACCTGAATGAAACCATCAACAACAGAATCGTTGCTACCCGCACCAAAAAGAATGATGGTACTGTTTCGTACTCGCTGAAAGGTGCAACCACCGCCAAGAAAAGCAACCGCTAATCTTCGTGTAGGCTAAATAGAAATGCCCACTAGAATGGTCTGGTGGGCATTTCTAATATTGAGGAAACTATGTTTAAGTCAATTATCAAGTGGGTATACAAATCGCTGGGTCTGAGAAAGTACGATATCCGTGATGAAAGACCATCACCTGTTGTTGTCGTAGAAAAGAAAAAAGAGGGCGTGGCTGAAGAGCACTACCTTCTTACGTCAAAAGCAAAAACAAAAAAACCAGCTGCCAAAAAACCAAAAGTTGCTGCTAAGATTACAGCAACCAAGAAAAAGCCGAAAGCCAAATAAAAGAAGCCAGCATTGAGCTGGCTTTCTTTTTACTTGTGATATGATCCGTACAGACAGTGTGCCATTTCATGTCCCAGGGTCATAACATCATCATCGTTTATTTTATCTGGTGGTTTGATATGAATATCACACTGATATGGTGCGTGTAGATCCCAAGCAGCCCACCCTAAAGATGGATCCGTTGTTCTTGGTTGTTTGTTTTCTCTCTGAAAACGCTGTAGTGCTCTTGTAACATCGCCATACGATTCGTGCTCGTATACTGTTACGGTTATTGGCACACCAGTTCTATTGTGCTCTTTTTGCATCGGTGTGTATGATTTTTGTTGCTCACAAGAAGCAAGTAACAGAACTGCAATTATTGCACTTATAGCCCAGGGAAATCTCATGGCAGTTTAGCCAATTGGAAATGCATACCATCTGGTGTTGAAACCCAATCGCCACCCCAATCGAAGCCAGCGTCTTTGAAGCACTTAACGAAGCCAGCCGACAGAGTTGGCTTTTTCTTCCAACCGTTCCATGCTGCGTTCAAATCAATTGCTAGTCCCCAGCTGTGTAGGCTGTGTGATGCATTGCCTTTCTTTTTACGAATGTTAAAGCAACCATCCCAGGTTTTAAGTTCTTTAGTTAGACCACGAGCAATCAAATTTCTGAATGCTTGTTCTAATGGTTTTACTAGATCTCTATTGCAATAGACTCTCTTTGGGGCAGTTGGAATAGCAGCTTCAATATCTGCTGGGACATCCCAGACCACCATGCCTTTTTCCAATTCAGGTGCGCCATACTTGGCTAATGCTTGTTTACTTGTTACCATGTGATCTCTCCTTATTGACTCAAAAGTATTTATATGTTATAATGGCTCATAGGCATTAATATGGACTTTTTATGGAACTAAACGAATTAAATAAGAACGCTATGGGCGGAACCGAACTTATGATGAAGCGTTTACACGACAGCATTGACCAAGATCTCCTGGATCGTTTTCAGATCATCGGATCTCGTGTCAGGGAGTTGAAGGAAGACAAGGTAAGAATCCTGTGGCTCCACGACCTTCCCGAAGATCCTGAATCGGCTCACCTGGCTAACGGTGGCTGGAAGAAGTTTCACAAGCTGGTATTCGTATCGAACTGGCAGATGCAGCGTTATATTCAAGCTTACGACATTCCGTGGAGCCACTGTGTGGTCATGCGCAATGCTATCGAGCCTTTCGGTGCTGATGCCCTGGAGAAGCCAGACGATGTTATCAATATCGCTTACTGGTCCACTCCGCATCGCGGGTTGAATATCCTTATACCAGTGTTCGAGAAGCTTGCCGAAGATCACGATAATATTAAACTGCATGTGTTCTCCAGCTTCAATCTGTATGGCTGGGGTGAACGCGACAAGCCCTACGAAGAACTATTCGAGCGTTGCCGTCAGCACCCGAAGATCGAATACTACGGGTCGCTACCAAACGCAGAGCTTCGTGAGCACATCAAGAAGATGCACATTCTGGCTTACCCAAGCACCTGGGTTGAGACTTCGTGCTTGGTGCTGATGGAAGCCATGTCTGCTGGTCTGAACTGCGTACACTCCGATCTGGGGGCACTGTATGAAACTGCTGCCAACCTAACTACTATGTACCACTTCGATGAAGATCAAAACCGCCATGCGGGATTGTTTTATCAAATCATGCGTGGTACTATACAAAGTAACGAAGGTTTCAAACGTAATGCTGTCGTTCAGCAAGCCTATGCTAACATGGCACACAGTTGGGAATATCGAAAAAGCCAATGGGAAGCCCTGTTGTTGAGTCTGAAAGATTCACCAACCGATCTACCGAAAGACGATGTTGAATACTTTACTTATTCTATCTAAGGTATAACTATGAAAGCGAAGTCTCCAAAAAAACGAGTGACCATTACTGATAAGTATATTGGTTCTGAACCAGTCATTATTGGACAGCCGAATAAGGTGGAACTGGCTAAAGCTTTGTCTTGGTACAACTACATGTATGATGCCAAAAGTGCTAAAGAATACATCATCGATTATATGAAGAGTAACTCGTTCTACACAAAGAACGATCTTCAGCGTGTTCGCAATTGCAGCGATAACTATTTTGGTATCACTGTCCCAAGCCTTGCCAGAATGTTGACAAATGGAACTGAGTTGTGTGAAGCACACACTCACATGGTCCACCACATGATCAATAGCGCAATCATTTCAAAGTTAGACACTGTAGAAGTAATTAATGAACAACCAGGCAATACCGTCAGCGTCCGTGATCGAGTCGAAAACAAAGCGAATCAAGTCATTAATGATATCGATCAGGTTGTTGACCTGGTTCTCAAAACCCGCAAAGCAACTGACTTTTCTTCTTATGACTATTTTAGGTCTAATGATCTTTCTGGTGCTGTTGTCCGTATTGTTGCCAGTTGCTACGCTCCTACTCTTGACGAACTTAATGGTGCGTTGGGTGGTGATAAAAAACTATTTGAGGGCTACTCGTCATTTACCAGCAAAGAACTGAAAGTTCTTAGGGACACTATCAAGGCTATCATTGACGATTGCGATAGGTACGTCAACAACAAGAAGGTTCTCCGTGCTGTTAAGCCGAAGAAAGTCAAGCAGAAGTCTTCTGTCCAGTTGGTGTCTAAGTTGAAGTACAAGAAAGCAGATGAAACACTGCGACTTGTCAGCGTTGCGCCACATGACATTATCGGATGTGACACGCTATGGGTTTACAATACCGAAACTCGAATGCTTGGTAAGTACCAGGCTGAGATTGGAAAGTCGTTGAGTGTTGCTGGTACGACTATCCAGAACTTCGATTCAGATCTGTCTGCTGCAAAGAAACTCAGAAAGCCCGAAGAAGCACTCAAGGCTATGCTGGCTTGCACCAAACCGCAGTTGAAGAAGTTTCTTGGTACGCTAACTACTACAGAAACCAAGTTAACTGGTCGAATCAACGAAGACACAATTTTATTAAAGGCAATCAAATGACAAACGTAGTTCGCTTTCCATCGGAAAAGATACCATCCAAGCCAGAAAACCTCGGTATGCCACCAATGACAGAAGAGCAAATGGATGATTATGCGTCTGAAGTTTCTGCTAATATCTGTAGTATGTTAATTGCTGAATTTATAGAGAATGGTTTCTCCCTGGAAGATGCTAACGATAATTACTTCAAAGATGTTGCGTTGGTTCTTGAAGCGATGCGAAGTGTTGTTTTTAGAATGTATAATAAAAAACATGCTTTACACGAATTAGCCGATAGCGTTTTTATGCTTGAGAGTTCCGACAAGGGTATGGTATCCATACGAATGTTGGGTGAGGAAGATGAAGATGATAATCCTGGATCTTAACCAAGTAATGATTTCTAATCTCATGGCACAGATTGGAAACCACACGAACATTGATATTGACGAGAATCTGTTGAGACATATGATTCTCAACACCATCCGTGCCTTGAATATGAAGTTCAAGAGTGAATATGGTGAGCTTGTTATTGCTTGTGATGATAAGAACTACTGGCGTAAGGATATTTTTCCTTTCTACAAAGCCAGCAGATCGGAAGATCGTGACAAGTCTGAAATCAACTGGACTGTGGTGTTTAATTCTCTGAACAAGATCCGCCAGGAACTCAAAGACTTTTTCCCCTACAAAGTTATTCAGATTGATCGTGCAGAAGCTGATGATATCATTGGCACACTGGTCCACGAGCGTTTCGGTAAAACCTTCGGCGGTGAGAAAGTGTTGATTCTTTCTGGCGACAAGGACTTTAAGCAACTCCAGGTCTATCCGAATGTCTATCAGTATGATCCAGTCAAGAAGAAGTTCCTTCGTGAGAATGATCCTGAGCGATACCTGAAAGAGCACATTATCCGTGGTGACAAAGGTGATGGGGTTCCGAATATCCTGTCTGATGCAAACTCCTATGTGATCAAAAAACGCTGCAAGTCGATCTTTGAAACAAAGCTAGAATTGTGGTTAAAGTGTGAAACCCCAGAGCAGTTCTGTGATTCTAAGCAGATTATCCGCTGGTATCAGAACCGTGATCTGGTGGATTTAAAGCGTATTCCCGATTCTGTGAAAAATGAAATACTAAATACATTTGATAGCATGAAATCGAAAGGACGAGGAATGCTGTTTGATTACTTTATCAACCACAATATCAAGAATCTTATGGATTCAATAGGTGACTTTTAATGAAACTTGGTTACGCTGAGATACTAAAATTAGTATCCGAACAAAAGACTGAAGAAGCAAAGATTGGAATGCTTCGCAAGCATGGCTCTGAAAATCTATGCACTCTTATCAACCTGGCATTTGACAAGAATGCGCCCTGGGATCTCCCAGAAGGTGATCCACCATACAAGCCAAACCCATATCCAGATCAACAAAACAGACTGCAATCTGAGTTCCGTAGAATGTATCTGTTTATGAAAGACGGTAATCCAAATCTTACTAAACTCCGAAGAGAAGTTCTGTTCATCGAATTTCTGGAAAGTATTGACCCTGAAGATGCTAAGTTAATTCTAGCTGTCAAGGCAAACAAGCTTCCGTACAAAGGACTTCCAAAGTCTTTGTTCGCTAAAGCTTGGCAAGGTAGAATAAAAATGGATGATACAAATGACGATAAAAAAGAGATCGTATAACGACCAGAACAAAAATAGGATCGATGATCCAAAATTTGTAAACGTTAGACCAGAGGCAAAGGAAGAGAAGTATGTGAAGAACGCACTGCGATCTAAGAATACATACTCACTTTTAACTCACTCAGAATATCAATATGATGAAACCATTGACTGGAATTACTAATGCCAACCTACACATTCAAGAACACCGAAACCGAAGAGATCTTCGATAGTTTTATGAGTATGTCTGCTCTGGATACTTATCTAGAGGAAAACCCAAATATCATAAGACACCACGAAGCTACCCCTGCGGTTGTTTCTGGTACGAGCCAAAAGCCAGCTCAGGGTTTTCGTGATATACTGAAGGTTATCAAAGGACGTTCTGGAAAAAACAACACAGTGAATACTTTTTAATGTATAAAACTTTTGAGCATAAACCATACGATTTCCCAGACTTCCCACAAATATACATTGAAGGCAAACGCTTTTATAGTGTAGATGGTAAACACTATCCTTCGGTGACAACGGTTCTTTCCACATTGGGCAAAAAACAGCTTGACGAGTGGAAAGCCAGGGTTGGGGAAGAAGAAGCTGCGATCATCGCCAGACGTGCTGCATCGCGTGGTACAGCCATGCACAAGCTCTGTGAGGACTATGTTGGTAACACACCGAACATGGAACAAGTTGTGGCTGCAAATATGCCAAATATCATCCCGCTGTTCAAGCAGATCAAACCTGTCCTGGACGAGCGTCTTAACCTTGTCTATAATATGGAATCTTGTCTGGCTTCCCACAGGCTGAAAACTGCGGGTCGAGCAGACTTGCTTTGCCAGTTCGATGGGGTCAACAGCATCCTGGACTACAAAAGCTCAGACAAGCCAAAGAAAGAGGACTGGATCGAAAACTACTTCATCCAGTGTGCCACCTATGCCCAATGCGTATACGAGATGAAAGGACTTGTTTTCCCACAAATCGTTGTCATTATTGCTGTGGAAACTGAGAATCAGCCCCAGATATTTGTCAGGAAAACCGCGAATTACCTAAATAGAGTCAAAGAGGTTTTCTCTAACTATCACGGGGCATGATATGTTTATCAAGATCAAGGGCGGGTCTAAGCTCCAAAAGAAGGTTATCCGTCAGTATGGTAAGTGGCTCGGCAATTACCTTCTCGGACCAAAACTAACTGACCTGGTTGAGGTTAAATTTGTATTTGACCCTACCCTACACGAGCAGCTAACCGATGGTTTTACCGACTGGGAGTTTCCTGATGGAAACACGCCACCTCGTGAGTTCACCATAACCATCGACTCGAATCTAAATCTCCTACCATTCATCGAATGTCTGACCCACGAAATGGTTCATGTCAAGCAGTATGCCAAAGGTGAGCTGCGTCAGAACATGCGAAACAACACGATGGTCTGGAAACGAACCAATAAGTTCGATGTGTCAGTCATGGATAACATTGACGGAAACTATCACGAGCTTCCCTGGGAGATAGAAGCCCACGGCAGAGAGCGTGGTCTTTATGTCAAGTACCTTTATGAAACTGGTTGTAAGCCATACAGTGATGGAGAGTTCCTAGCAAACGTCTACAAAGAAGACGGAACCTTCATGTACGGCTGCACCATGAAAGAAGTTGATGGTGAGATCAAACCGCTATCAGGTTATTACGTAAATGGCGAACCATATAAGGGGTTTCCAGAAGACACCATTTACACAAAAATAAAGCCCAATCAGATCAAGAAGATCATCCTGGGCTACGAAGGGTTTAGGTTCGCTTAATCTTTTGGTTTATGTCTTACTGCACCAAGATGTGGTCTCCAGTTGACCAGTCGATCATGGTTAAACGCTCTCCAGCCGTTATCATCGATACTGTAGAACGACATTGAGGTCTTTGACGAAGGTCGTGTTGTTTCGGTCTTTCTACCGTCACCACCACCCTGGTTGATGTGCTCTGGATTCAATGTGGCATGACGGGTTGTTTCTGAACCATCTGCCTTCTGGAATGTGATGTGTGCTGTTGCACCACTATCCAGGTGTGCTTTTAGCTTGTCGATAGTTTCTTGTCTATCGGATTCTTCTAGATATTGTTTGAATGTTATCATCGTGGTAGTCTTCTCAGAGTATCTTCATAATCATATTGATCGGCTATAGCATCAGCATGATCAGCGATAACTGGCTCTAGGTGTCTATTGATCTTTTCAGCAACCGAACTAGAATCAATTTTATTTGAAATATAATCTTTAACTTGATTGTGAACATGCTTGTACATAGAATGTTTAACTTCATCGGTCAACGTATCACCAGAACCACGTCTTGGCATTTCAACACGATCTGTATCAAAATCGTCATGTGTCACACGAAATGATGTTTCTGGATTTTTTGTATTTTGCACATGGTATGTTTCTTTATCTTTATCATGATGGATATTATAATCACCGACTTTGCCGATTAATTTACCACCAACTGATTCAACAAAAAATTCTTTAAATGTTTTCATCTTTTTTTCCTTTTTGCGTTTGCTTCAACCATTAAATCGCCAAAAGCTGGAGATCTTCCGTAAACCCATCCAGGTGGCAATGGATTTTTTGCATCTGTAAACTTCTCTTCCAGGGTGTAGGGGTCATATGCCCACTTCTTGCCCGTGTTTGGCTTCCAGTTTTTTCTGCTTTCTCTGTATTTATCTTTCGACTCTTGTCTGTGTGGCATGGCGTGTGGCTGCGCAATTCTCTGCCTACGCTTCATGCTGTTTATGGCTCTTGCTCTGGCAGAGTGTTTTTTACCGTAAAACGGGTTCTTTTCACCAAGCTTGACTTCCGAATATCTTTTCCTTGATTCTTCGGATAAAGGCTTTCTTTTTATCTTAATTCGAAGCCTTCTGCGATCCTCTGAGGTTATTCTTATGTGGTGCGGGTTTTTGATTGCAGTTTGATCTATCTTGTAGGTTTTCAGATAATATGGCAGTCTACTCTGCAAATACGCCAGATCTGGTGAGGACTGAAGCTCTTCAATGTTCTTTGTCTTTCGATCCTCGATATCAGCCACAAACGAAGAAAAACGCTTGTCAGAAATAACAAGCGTCTTTGTTCTATCAACTCTATTTTCTATCAGATAAATTGTGTACATAATAAAAGTGTGTTTTACTTGTCTTTAACGCAGTTTGGTACGCTTCTGCCTTTCTTCATCTTCATACCGTATTGAGTGTATCCAGTCCAGCAAGGATTGCTTTTCTCTTTTGGTGTGCCTGATGCTTTCTTGGCTTCCATGACCTGGATGATATTCTCTCTTAATTTTGTATAACCACCACGAATAGACTCGTGTGCTGCTTCATGAGCCACTTCTGGGTGGTTCATGTCCAGGTGTTCGAGTTCTTCGTGAGAAAGCTCAGATCCATCTTTGAACTCTGCACGGGATGTGTAGGCATCTGCAAAATCTGGATAGTCTCTCTTATCAACACCATCAACTTCAACGGAAGAATGATTAAGTGGTTTGTCGTTGATATGCACAACACCCTTTACTACCTTAGAAGTTATTTCTTTTTCTTCTTTCAGACCAGGGTTTTCTTTCTTCTTCAGTTCTGTATCACCAATACGAATACGAGCAAACTCACGGTGTGCTGGAGTGCTATCGCCTAATCGTCTACCGCGCATTGCATATACGTAGTTTGTATTTTTACCATCTGTGATTCTGGTTACTTTAACTTCTGTTTTTTGCTTTGGTTTAGCGTCATAGACAGACTGTTCAAAAACATCTTCTTTATTTTTAATATTTTTTAATTTCGCAATTGCTGATTTTACGATATAATTACTAGAATAAGAGTTATTTGATTTATGTCTATCTATAGCTGTGTGTAAAACATCTTCACTAGCGTGTTTACTTTTTACAGCTGACATTACAACTGTTGGATTTTTATGGTGTGCAGCGATTAATGCTGTAAATTCATTAGCAACTGGATGTTTTAATGCTGCAATTGCTACTTCAGGATCTTCATGTTTTGCTGCTACATCGGCAATAGAACCTTCATATTCAGAGTAATGCGGCATGTTAGTCGGTTCTTGTTTTCCGTTTTTATGTTTTAGAGCAGCTAATGCTATTCCTGGTCTTGAATTTTTTACACCACTCATCAGATCTGTTAGACTAGCATTTGGGCTTTTTACTTTATCTAAAATATTTTTGTCATATTTTTCGTGGTCAAACGATGCTGATTCTTTCATACCATAGCGAATAGCATCATCGTCATAGCCTTTCTCTGCTTTTTCACGCTCTTCGTGGTCTTTGATCTGCTTTTCGTCCTGTTTGGACATTTTCTTTTTCTTAGCAGCTTTCTTGATAGTGGTTATTTTTGCCATGTCTATTCCTTAGCCGTCAATCGCCTTGTCCATTGCAGCTTTACGAGCAGCCCAGTCTGCTCTGCTTGCTGGATCTCCTACCTTTTTCTTACCAAGTGGGAGTGTTGAACCAGATGAAGACGGGTTTGCGGTTTGTTGCTTCTGAATAATGGTTGGTTGACGTACTGGACCAGTGACTGCACCCTTTGGAACCTGTGCGCCTTCTTCCACTGGCTTACGAACCAAATAACCTCTTCTGGGTTCTGGTTTTTTAGGTTCTTCTTGAGGTTTCGCTGGTACTTTAATACCATACTTTACTTGACCTGATGATGTGTCACGTACAGGTTCTTCTTGAGGTTTCGCTGGTACTTTAATACCATACTTTACTTGACCTGATGATGTGTCACGTACAGGTTCTTTTACTTGTGCTGGTACTCTAATTGCATACTTTGTGCCTTCTTCCATTGGCTTTTTACGGGTCTGTGGACCGCGAGGGGCGCGTTCTAGGCGTTTTTCTTCTTTATAATCGGCATTGATTTTGGCGAATTTCGAGCCTTTGTCGGCTGGGGCATCCGATGGGCTTATTTCACGGTTGATTCGGGACAAACGGTAGGTTTCTGCGCTCTGATCGCCACGGTAGTTCGTAATTTTGGCTTCGATCACATAGTTAACAAGGTTTTTAATAAAGTCATTCATGGGGTTTCTCCAGGGGTGTGTACTATTTAGGGTTTTTGGGGCTTGACATAAGCCGTTATTTGGGTTATATTGCTATTTAGTACACGGAGAATGGCTTATGAAGCAGTGTGACTGTAGGGTTTGTGTCAGAAGTCGGGCATTTGACAAACATATCGAAAACCTGGATGATGATCAGCGTAACTTTTTTATTGGGCTGCATGAAACCTTACTTCAGGCAGAGTTTGATTTGGATGTTTCGAAGTCTGTGATCGATGGAAGCCTATCGACAGCAGATTTTTGGATCAAAAGAGCACGAGAAAAACGAGAAAAGGTGGATAACGATGATGAAAATTGAAATTGACATTGCAAATAAACTTTTAAAAGACGGTATTCGTCATGGTCTTGAATGGTGTCTTTATGAGGACTTCGATTGTGAGGTTCTGGATGCGGTTGGGGTTCCCTCAGCGGATGTTCTGATTACTGAACTGCTCAACAACCAGGCATTCATGAAGAAGTTCACTAAAGATATCAAATTCAACCTGGAGAGTGGTCGTATTGATCTGGAAGAAGCGATTAGCGAAGCAGCAGATGTTGAAATCTTTCAAAAAGCATTGAAGCCCTGGGTCACCAAGTGTGAGAAAGAGCAGAAGCGTTTTGATACGGAACAAAAAGAAATGGCAATTGCAGAAGATATCCAACAAACCATTTCATATCTTGAGAAAAATGGATACAAGGTGACCAAAAAATGACAGTTTATATTTGCTTCAGGGTTTATGATGATTATGTCTCTTTCAGGAAGGATGTGGTCGCGGTTGTCGATACTGAAGAAAAAGCAGATGCCTGGGTCCAGTCATGGCATGAAGGGCTTCTTTGTAACTACCACTCCTACCAACAATTCGAGGTGACTTGATGAACATTAAAGAAAGAGCAATAATTTGGGGCTACAATACACGGTATACCGAAAGCGAAGAAGAAGCCTTTGAGATCATCAAACAGCTTCTTGCAGAACGTGATGTTTTGTTGAGTAAGATAAACCAACCGAATATACGCACACCCCAGATGAACGATGAAGTGTATCGGGACGAGTGATCGATGAGATTCTATTGCGGAACAAACGAGCAAAAACAAAAAATCTTGAAAGTCTGGCATACCTGGTTCGCCTGGTATCCCGTGGTCGTAGAAGACGGGAGTTGTCGCTGGCTTGAGAGTGTGTGGCGAAAGGGGAACCTGTTGGGTTCAGAGAGTGAATATTGGGAATACAGAGGAAAGAAGTGATGAACATCAAAACTAAACAAGCTGCTGATCAAGGAGAAATGATATGAATAATTACCCCGAAGTCTTTCAGGTGTTTCTGGAAGAAAACCCCCATTTATGGAAACGTTTCGAAGACGAAGCGAACAGGGCGTGGGACCGTGGTCTGAGACAATATTCGAGTAAGGCGATTGTCGAGTATATCAGACACGAAACCCCTTTGTATGAACGTAACGGTGCTTGGAAGATCAGTAATAACCACACGCCCTGGTTGTCTCGTCATTATATTGCGCTGAACCCAGATCGGGCGACCCTGTTCAAGATCGGTGCGATTCATAAGAAGAATAGGTGATTCCTGGGACGAGATTTTTGCCCAAAAAAAATTTTTGAGGGCGTTGGGTTTCATTCTGTGGGGGTGTTTTTTTGCCCAAAAAAATTTTGGTGGGGTGGGGATCCAAAAAAGTTTCTAAGTGTCACACCACCCGATTTGGCTATGCCCCCACCCCCCAACCTGAACAGTACCTGAATTTTCCCCCTACCCCCCCTCTCGGCACAGCCCCAATGGGGGGGTGTCATATGCCCCGTAGTGGCACTGTGTGGGCGCGTGTGGGCATATCAGGGTTGGGGTGGTGGGTGGGTACAGGGTCGGGGTTCGTGGGCGTGTGGGCTGTTCTGTGCGGTCTGGTGGATTGGGTAGTGCTGCCGAAATCGCCTGGCATATTTGTTGCATAAAGTCGCATAAAAAAAGCCCCGCTTGGCGCGGGGCTTGGTGGCTCGGTTTGGTGGCTTAGTAGGTGTTCCCGAAGGTGGTAATCTCTGTGATGCTCTCAAGCTTCGGGGCAATGACTTTAATCTCGTGTTCCAGTCCTTGCTTGTCGTTTCCGCGCTTCGGCGGTGGCAGGAAATCCTGCACCTGTTCGTAGGTGTACTGGTTGCCGTTTTCATCGTGGTAGGTGGTGTGCTTAAAGGTGGCTTTGTCGATGTAAACCGACAGGTAAAGCTGTTCGGGGTTGTCGTCTTTGTGCGACAACAGGCTGTTGATGCGAGTGCGACCTGATGCTTTTTCGGCGGTGAACTCGCCTTCGACATTCTCACGCTCACGCTGTTTCAGGACACGCGCTTCGTACTCCGCGCCAAGTAAAGCATTCACGAATTTTTGAACCTTGGTCAACGACATGAAAGGGCGCGGTTCTTTGGTGGTGCGATTCTTGACCAACAGTTTCGGATTGGTGGTCAGAGTCATAGAAGCGTAAGTGCCGATACCTGTGAAGGCGGTTGCGTCTGCGATGAAAGCGGATTGATTGTTCATGGTTTATCTCCCAATGTGGTCAGGCGGAATTGCCTTGACCTGTGAACAGTATAGTCCTATCTCGGACAAAAGCAATAGGGTCTAAAAGTCGTTCAGACAATGTTCAAGATTGGTGGCTATACTGGTCATAGGTGAGGCACATCCGCCAAGCCACATTGGGAGATAAACCATGACCGTATTGAATGACCAAACCGCTATCGAAATTTACCGCCTCGCCGTTCTGCGTGGCGCAGTCAAAATGGAAGTGTTGGGCATGACCCGTAGGGGTCGTAGTGCCACCGCCATCGTGAAGGATGAGCTGGGTCTGAAGCGCACCCTGAAGGACATTGAGGTGCTTGCCCACCTCGACTACGCGATCGCCAAACTGAATCGGGGTGAAGCATGAACATCCACCAGATCATCAATGCTCGTGCTGAGGAGTCCGTCATGGACTCCTTAGCTCCCTTGAACGGCAAAATCTTCATCTATGTCAGTACGACTGACTGCGACCACTGTACGCGCACCTACACTCGCATGATGAACGCCACCGCCTTCGATGCCTTCGAAAACTATCTGTACGACTCGGCAGAGGGCGCGACCTATGTCCATCGGTTGACCCCTCGCCAGTATGCGAATCGCGCCCCAGCGTCATGGCGCGATGGTATCGCGGAAGCCCACGAAGACGGTCACGCCCATTGCGTATACGGGTGACCGCCCAACCTGAACCAATCATGACCCACCCTGTTGACGGGGTGGGTCTTTTCGTTGTAAGCTGTCCTTGCTGTATCCACATTAACTGTTTGGGAGAACACACATGAGCCGTCCGATCTTTGTCATTGCAAGCGAAATCCGTTCCGACTGGAAAAAGCCCAACTACGCTGCCGTCCCGTATCTTCAGGCGATGGCTACCCTCGGCAGTATCCGTGAAAACTACTACGATGATTCCGCCAAATCGGTGGTCATGTACTTCCTCGCCAACGCTGGCACATGGCGAGGGGCAGTCGCTAGGCGTATCAAGAAGGAACTGAAGGACATGACGGGGTACTAACCCCGTTATGCTTCACTCGAAAAAGCCCCGATCAACGGGGCTTTTTTTGTACCAAAATTTTCTAGCTTTTTCGAGCGAAATTTTCTAGCTTTTTTTCACGCCCGTTTTCGCCAATGATCACAGATCAACTGCTCGATCTGATCATAAGGAACCTTATAACCAACCTGGGCTTCCAGGGCTTTCCATTCACGCTTGATCTGGCGTTCACGGTGCATCACCTCGGTGCGTGATGCTTCACCATCACAGGTTAGGTTCTCAGGCTCCAAGCGCAGATACAGACACTCGAAGGATTCCAGTTGCTGTTTGGTTAATGGTTTCATGTTGTTTCCTCGAAATCAATCGTCTCGGCATCAATCGCCTTTGTTTCATCCCAATAATGACCGTAAAAATCTTCATCGTTTGCTTGTTCAGCACAATCAATTGCATCTTCACGGTTGTCGGCTTCAACTTCCACATACTTTGTAACGGTTTCAACCACGGTAACAATCCACTTAGCCATTTCGATTACTCCAAAGGGTTTGATAGTCTTCATCCATCACCTCAATGGTAGCACAACCATCGTTCTCGTCAACCGTCATGGTTTCGAGCGATTCAGTATTGGTTTCGTATCCGCAGTCATACAACTCGGACAGGTCGCCCTCGGCATGGAGTTTTTTGATATACTCCAACATCTTTTGATCCGCCTCTTCCTTGCTGTTCGCTTCAACCACGGTAGTCGTGCGAAGCCACACGGTGTGCTTTTCATCTACGCTGAAATTATACTCTGCCATGTTATTTCTCCCATTTGCTGACGATATTATCAACCATATTCAATGCCGATACAATCTTACGGGCATCGGCTTGAACATCACACTCGGATATGATATAAGTACCGTCCATAACGCACCAACGGTCTGCATCATACTCAAGCGTTTCTTCGTTCAGATAACCACCAATCTTCTGTGCTTTATATCGCTGTTTCATATCAATACCCCGCTAAGGTGAAGTAGACTTTCTTGTTATTATACACACCCATCTTGTCTTTGCGCAAGCACAGGGTGTCGCAGTAATACAACGGTTCAGCTTCGACCATGATATAGATTCCCTTCTCTAGGTCTTGACCACAGCACTTGCACTCGGCTTCGTCAATACCATCGTCTTCCCATTCAGTCCAGTACGAATCGCCGTTGCCGTTGTCGTACAGCTTTTCATAATCTTCTTTGCTGATGTTGGCATGAAGACATTCATCGCTGCAATAGTATTCACAGCCATTGTCAATGCAATAGCCTTCGGTCATTGGTTTTTTACCGCAGTGGTCGCAAGTACGCATGATGTTCTCCCGATGTTGTGATTACATTCTATCGCAACCTATCTTAACACACACTGAATAAAAAAGCCCTAGGTTTGATCCTAGGGCAAGGGTGTGGTATAAACCACGGGGAGATTACAGGGGGACAGGCTCGGTGCGTTTGTGTTGCAACAGGTCGGATACGCAAACCCAACCAGTACCACTCATAAACACATACCACATATTGTCCATGATGATTGCCTGAATGACAGGGTATCCACGCTCTTTCAGGGTATTGACGATATCTTTACTCATTACGTTCTCCTAATGTGATTTGGACACCTTGGAAGTTAACCCAACGGTCAACTTCTGCTTTGATTTCATCGAAGGTACTACGGGTGATAACCAACTCATTTCTATGAGCCTGATAGACACCATCACCGACACACCACGAATCACGAAAATCTATGGCGTTGCCCTTCTCGTCAATCTCTTGACGCTCTTGGATATTAGCCAAGAAAGTAATATCATAACCTTTGTAGTCCATAACGTTCTCCCGTTGTTGAACCTACATCATATCACAATGAATCGGGGTGTCAACCACCCCGTTCAGGATCAGTACAGCCTGGGTGTGGTTTCCTTCATGCGGTTCAGACGGTCTGCCCAGGACTTGCCCATGCGGTCTTTGACAAACTGATAGCTACCCTTCGTGCCAGCTTTCACATCTTTACGGCTGGGGATGGTGTTGCCGTAGTAGTCACGGGCGCGTTCTTTGCCCAGCATACAGTATCCAGCTTCAATCGCACCCATCATGGCACGACCTACAGAACCTTCCATGCTCCAGCAATAGCCAGTGTTGATCGCAGCTTGCATGTTCTTATATTCATCGAAGTCAACATAATCATCATCATCGTACATAGTGTGCTCCCGTTGTTGTGAATACATTATACCAAACCGATCTTAACTCAACCTGAATAAAAAACCCCTGCTGTCATGCAGACCAGCAGGGGTGGGAGAGACCTTTTACCAGCTTGCTTGGTACTCGAAATCATATTCATCGGAAAGCGTCAAAACAGAATCAATCTGCCTGATGGTACTTTTCAAATCATCGAAATAGTATTCATCATACTCATAACTACCGAAGAAAAAACCAGCTTGTGTTGGCAGATTTTCATCGCAGTAGGTGGCGATTTCATCTTTGTCAGTCAGACCAGCAACATCTTCCAGCACCGTGGCGCAAAGGGTGCGCAGTTCGACCAGCTGTTTACGACCAACATAATACGGCTTGCAATCGTCTTCACCAGCTTGAACATTATCCACGAACCAATTGTGGATTTGATTGGACTTACGCCAGTAGGCGCAAGTGACTTGAACCGTTGTACCGCCTTGTGCTGTGATTGGAAATTCCAGCAACTTGTGAATCTCAGCAGCGAGTTCAGGACTGGAATACTGCGAAACATAACGCTTCGCATAAAGATACATATCAAGACCCATAACACTTTCTCCCAAAAGTGGTGGGGCGGTATGCCCCACCTATGAACATTGTATCAGATGATTACGCAACTTTCAAGAATGAGAACGGAACATTCCAAACCGTTCCATCAACCTTGACCTGGGCTTTGGTGCGATTGATTTTAATCAACCGACCCTTGTAGGTCGAACCCGTTTTCGGATTGGTGAACTGAACATCAGAACCGACACCGATTTGACTGACATTGACTCGACCAGTACGGCGACTTACGTCAACAGCATAACGAGCGATGCTATGAAGTTGTTGGGCAGTCAAATCATCGGAATCAAGCAGTTCGATAACTTTACCATAAGTAGACATTGTTTTGCTCCCGTTTGGTGGGACACCGCGCCCCACTTATTGACAGTATACCCCACAGTTTCTGTGTGTCAATGGGGTATACCAGGATCGTTCAGCTTCGGTTCACCGCAGCAGTGGTAGAACATCGAACCCACCTTCTTTGGTGAGATACTGAACAGCACCACCATCGTTGCCTTCATCATCACTCATGGGGATAATGATGGTTCCGTTGTCCAGTTGCAACATCAACGGGCGACCCATGTATTCATCGAAGCCCAGGTCTTTCGCCCACTTGTCATTCATGTACATGACCTTGGTGATGGTGCGTCCGACCAAAACATCACGAGCCTGGGTGTTCCAACGCTTAAACATTTCATCAGTATTCATTTGATATTCTCCAGTTCATCAATAATACTATCAATCATCGCAACAACATTCAGTTGGATATCATCGGCAAGTTTACCTGTCGCAAAATATCCAAACTCCTCACAAACATCATACTCCCAAACATAGTCAATGTCTTTGTTCTCTTTACGTTCCCATGCCTTCTCGATAAGGTAGCAGTATTGAGTAACCATGTCAACAACACCAGTTTGACCACTATAGGTGTCGATCAAAAACTCGTAATTTTTTGGGTTGTTTCTCATAGCCTCTTGCATATACCGAAAGCAACCAATGGCAATGAAAGCAATGGTGGACCGCAGCTTTTCAGTTTCCTTGTTCATTCGATAATCTCCACAAGGGAATAACCGCTATTTTCATTACTACCCATTTCATCAAACGCTTCATCATATTCACCACGCTCAGCAGATGCTATGATAGCATTTATTTCCGACTCGTCTTTGATATCAACCTCAATGACCGAATACAAGGTGCGTTCAATAAGCAATTTCATACTGTTCTCCCAGTTGGTGAAACCATATTAAAACAAAAAACCCCCACCGTCAAGTGGGGGTTTAATGAATCATTCAGCTTCGTCTTCCTCATCATACCAGTCTTCGAGCGTGAACATTTCGATGATATGCTCAGGACAGGTGTCACGCAATGCCTTGCGTGAAGTACCATCATACTGCCCACCATTATCAGTACCATCAATGTATTCACCGTAGTATGCCATACCACCTTCGTGGTAGTATGCTTCAACATCGAAGCCAAGTTCATGGAGCTTGTCGAATACTGCAATCGGTGGCGACCATGCGGTGTCGAAAACCAGCTTGATGGAAGTGTCGGTCTGAGCCAAGATTTCAGGCGTACAGGCATCCCACTTGGTATCCCATTCGGCAATCGCAAACTCATACCAGCTCGGATAACCACAATCCTGGACATTCTTTTCGTACACTTCTTCAGGCGTGGCGGTGGACATTTCCGTATTGCGGAGCTGGTCGGGCATCGGAATGAACTCGTTGAACAGACCGACCTGAAGCGAATCCACCACTCGTTTGATCTGAGCAGGGTCTTCGTGTGTCAGGGTGACAATGTTGTTGCACCAGTTAGGCATAATCTACTCCCTTTGTGAATGTGAAACCATATTAAAACGAAAAAGCCCCACAGTCAAGTGGGGCTTTCACGAATCGTTCAGAATGCTTTTACCACACCAGTTCGAGTATAATGCGGTTCGCTGTCCTCTTCCTCGTGGAACATCTCACCACCCTCGAACACCCAGCGCCAGCGTTCATCTTCTTCACCTTTCCATTCGATGATGCTACCATCTTCGATGAACGGTGCAAGCGTTGCAAGGAACAGGTTTTCCTGACCAGTCTTGCCGTCATAGAACAGGTGAATGATGTTGCCTTCTTCATCGGTATCAACATCATCGAACCCGATACGCTCAAGCAGTTCAACCGTGGTGAAATCCTTGTCATAAGGGAAGTCGTTCATCCAGCTGAACCATTTTTCCACAGTCACACCAGCTTTTGATTGACCACCGTTCTTCAGTTCATCGTGCGTGTTCAACTCACGAATAGCTGCACGAATCGCATCTTCTTGACCAGCTTCCAGCTTGAAGTTGTAGCTGTCACCGCGAACATAATAACCCATAGCACTTACTCCCGTTGTGAATGTGATACGATATTAAACCGTTTCTTTCTGTTTGTCAACACCATCGTTCATATCCAGTACACAATGGTCTGACACCCCTGCTTGATATCCCTGCTCGTAGGCAGACCTAGCACGGGGTGCCAGGTCGCTACCATGTTCAACACCCTCGGATCTACCATCGTAGTATCCCCTGGCGTACCAGTACGCATTTATCTCAACCATTGTCTTCTCCAAAGTCGATACCATCATCGCTACCACAATGCAGACAGTAGTAATCACAGTCGTGAATTCCCCATCCACCCGTTTCGGTATTCCAGCTGTTATACTCACGCATCTCGACAGCCTTTGAACCGCAGCACTCGCAGACAGGAAAGTACGCTTCTTCCATATCATCCAGATAACAGATGGTGTGGTTGATGCACACATACATTCTGTCTTCTTGGTCGTGGTCATGGTAGATGAAGAAGTACGCAGAAGCACTTCCTTCAACCTTACTGTCAGCCGTGATACGAACATACTCACCACCATCATGGGGCGCACGGGTCAGTTTGTCGTACTTGATATCGAAACCACCTTCTTCTTCGTACCGTTCCATATCAGTCTTCCCAAATGCTTGTGTTATCGTACTTTTCTTGAAGCGCATAAATCCAATCACGCAACAGGTCTTTTTTCCACAGACCGTCCATTTGATCGAATTCTTTCGGGAATACTACCACACCTTCTTCGTCTTTGGATTTCAGTTTCGGGTACGACATTATTCTTTCTCCTAATCTAAAAGATGACTTTCGTAGGGATGACGCTTCCTGTTCAATGATGCCCAATGTTCACACACTTCAAGAGCATTATCACCATCTTGTTGGAAGCGAATACAGGGTAGCATATCCATTTCCAATTCAGCCAGCGGTACAACGTGTAATGCACCAGTATCATCTTCAATCACGAAATACTTGCTCATGTGTCCCACCTTAGTTCGTAGTCTTTGTCAAAGGGTTGGTCGGTGATGATGTATCCCAGACGATTCACATAGTGATAACCCGCATTCAGATACAGCTTACCATCACAATCGAGAATAGTCCAGCAGCGATTCTGCTTGCTCATTTCCCAAGCATAGTCCACTTCTTCGCCATAGGTTTCAAACATCTCGACAGGCTCATAGCCTTCTTTGGACTGGAAGTGGTTTGGTGTGATGGTGAACAGCTTGTTGAATGTGCGGTACTGGATTTTCTTGTATTCCATAACGTTCTCCCGTTGATGTGGAACCAGTATGAATCATTATCATAACATTGTCAACCCGCCCATTCAGGCTTGGTTCAGGTCACTATGTTATCATAGCATTACATCAATCAAATGGGAGTGCGATATGGTAGACCAAGTAAGAGTGATGGAAGATTACCGTCCCTGTGTGAACAACAAGGTGTTGCTCAAGCAGTTCACCAACATCGAAGATACCCAAGCGTATCTCGATCAACACTGGAACGAAAGCAAACACGCAGAGGTTCTGCAAATCTCCATGTGCCGTAACAATCCTGATGAAGATTGCGAACCCGAACCGTGGCGTGTGAAGTACAATTGTGTGTCGTACCGCGATGCCAACAAGAAGTGGGTTGACCCCGACATGGTTACTGGGCGACTGGTAAGGGAGTGGTGATGAAAGAATATCGCGTGACTCTGAAAGAAGATCGGGATGATGACTTCACCCTAGTCTTTGACTGTTGGGCTGATGATCCTGAACACGCTCGTGAACAGGCTCAGGATATGTATCCAAACGGCGTGATCTTATGCGCCTTTCCGAAGGATGAATTATGAAAAAGGTTGATCTGATTCAAGTAAAAGGTTTGGTTGCCGTCACAATGGGTGGTATCAGTGTTCTGGTCAAAGATGATCCGACCAGTGATCGGATTGAAGTCCAGGTTTGGAATCTGAAACAAAACCTGATGCTCTCCTCGGAGATCTACTACGATCCACACCTAGAACCACTCGATCCGCTGCCGTAACAAAAAACCCCACCAATCACGGTGGGGTTTTTCTTTATGTGTAACTCGGTGAAGGTTTGTACTTCTTGGGTTTAGCGGGATAAGAAGGCTTCTTCGGGCGGATCACTTTTACTCTACGCATTACAAAACTCCTTTGGAGTGGTGGATGAACTTTTATTTTGTAGCAAATTTTTGACGGATTTTCACGCCTTACTTCCAGTATAGCATGAGTAGATGAGATCCATCGCTTGATCGATATCAATTAATTCAAGCGTAATTAAAAGCGACCCTTGTGAATCATATACACGAAAATATTTTGAAGAAATAAATTGACGCTCCATCTCCTCAGTGTAGGGGATCTGAAGCACGATCAAGTTAGTCTTGGCGAATCCATAGCCCCGTGCCTGGACCTTGTATTTGGATCCAAGCAAAATGGTTACGTTTTCTTCAATGTCGTTGTTGGTGCTCCAATCCTGGTTGGTGACTCCCACATTCAAAGTATTATCCATACCATTAAATGCAAGCAATGCATGTCCCGTGTTGTTTGTGGACCAGTCAACACCCGCTGATGCCGTGCACTTATCGTCAACGGACCAGTTGGAGAGTTCAGCTGAGGCTGAGGCGGAGAATGCAAGCAATGCTGCAAGCATTAATCTTTTCATAAGAATTCCTAAAGAGAGTGGGGGCACCTTGCGGTACCCCCGATTGTATCAAGCAGCGTTTGCCATGTCAATAGCCAGTTGCAGGGCTTTGTTCTTCAGGCTCTTGTTGACACCAAACCAAGCAGATTGCAACCGCGCATCGTTGCTTCGACCCATCAGATGATCCGTCATGTAGGTGACGGCATTGAAAGCTTGCCACCACGAACCTTCCGCAAACTTTGCACCAGGCTGGAGTTCGAGAACTTCCAGGGCTTTGATCGCGTTACGAGAATCCTTGTCACCCTGGGACGGGAACAGTTCCTGGAAGTAAGCCTTGATCGATTCATTGTCATAACGCTTCGATCCCATCCAGCTTGCCATGCTCTTGTACTCGTCCAGCTTGGCGTGTGCGATACCCAGAGCTTGCTTGGCTTGATCCGCCACGAACTCACGGCGGTGGCTGAGCTTGAATGCGGTACCACCTTTTTGGCTCAGGCTCAGGGTGAGAGTGTTGTTGCAGACCACTCGGATCGGGGTGAAGCGGATATCCAGGGACTGACCGTAGACGTGCGGGTTGGTGAACAGCATGTAGCTGTCAACCTGGTCACCACCGAACAGCTCGAAGCTGTCCTTGATCTTTGCCAGCGCCCAGACGATCTGACCACCTTTGAGCGATCCAGCGGTGTGCATTTCCATGTCACCAGCGTTCACGAAGTCCTGGAAGAAGTCAAACGCTTCCTGGTTCTGAACGGGGTTCCAGTCGCTGGACACCACATCCAGGATCTTGTTGTCACTGGATCGAACCAGGGCTGCTGCATCGATTGCCTGGGACTCGTCTTCGATCTTGACGAATGCAGGGATCTTCTGTACAGTCCAGTCCAGACCAGCTGCTTGCATCATTTGATCGGTGCTCAGATCGCTGGGGACTTTGTGACCCAGACCATGCCAAGGTACTTCGCCAGCGTATGCCATTGTCTCTACCATGTGTGCCATTTGTTTTCTCCGTTGTCCAGTCGGAAGTGACTGTAGGGATATCTTATCAAAAGGAAATGGGATCCGTCAAGACCCCATTAAAAGATGTTCAGCTGCGGTTAATAAGACGACACTTCCTCACGGGTCTCAACTTCAAACCTGTAGAGGTTCTCGTTGGTTGCAGGGCACACGGCAAAGTAGTCTTCGACATAGGTCGGGTAGGCATACTCACCAGATCGTTTGCAGTACCCCATAGGCTTAAAGGGGCTGATCACCAGCAAGTTATCCCCCTGGGAAGCCAAGTGAACAATATCCTGGGCTTCGTGGGTGACAACGACCATATCATCAGGATAGGTTGCCAGCAGTTCTTTGAGTTTTCCGACAGTCAGGCTCATTGTTCAGTCCATCCTTTTGCGGTGAGGAAATCGAATGCATCCTCAAGCTCGATGATGCTTTGCTTGACAGCTTCCCAATCAGCATCGGCAAGCTCACCAAGCTCGTGAGCTTTGAGCACATGGCACAGATCGACATGGGCACAACGAACTGCCTGGATTTGCTTGAATATCATTGCTCTTCTCCTGAGTAGGTACCGAAAACAAAGAAATAGGGGTTGCCCTGCGGAATCATATCAGTATCAGCATCTGCAATAAAAACACCATGCAATATTGGCGCAAAGATTCCCACATCCTCAAGGAACACACAAGCTTCTGCGTCTAGTTCGTCTTGCGTGAATGACTGCAATGATTCTAACAGCTGTCGGTATGTTTGTCGCTTGCTCATAGCTGGTTCTCCGTAGTGAGTAGAGCCAGTGCTCGGTTAATCTCTTTATTATGTCTTGCCTTATAACCCTCAACATAATCTTTATCGGTTCTGATTGTCAACTGGTACATTCTGACCTTGTATGGTTTGGACAGATACTTCGGTGATATCCTGACCACCATAGCAGTACCATCATCATACTCTTCAAGAATGGCAACGATTCTAGCCCAATCCCAGCCAGTGAAATACTCTTCGGCTATCCGTATGTCATTCATAGCGGTTTCTCCCAGAGATAGATGGGGCACTCATAGTTGTGCCCACTGAGCGTGGTGTGGAGTACACCATCAACATAGAACGAGACATTCTTCATAGGGTAGGCGACTGCCTTGACCACTTCATCCCAGATGTATACATTCACATCATAGTCACCCCAACCGTGCCAAGCATCACTCTCACCAAGACCATCTTCTTGCATGGACTCCCAGAGCTGGTCGGCAACCTTTGTCAACAGCTGTTCCGTTGTATCTTCAGCGAACTTCGTTTCCATAATGTTCTCCCGTTGTGGAAGTCCCATTATGACAGGGTTTCAGGGTTTGTCAAGACCCCCGTTCACGAACCGTTCACGAAGCCAAGCATAAACAGCCAGCCAGGTACCTGAATGACCTCTGAACGGCTTAGCGTCTATGGCGGGGAAGTGCTTGACAAGGGTGTCCTCGGTGTGGTAGTCTGTGAGAGCATGTGCTACCTCGTGGCACACGGCAGCACGGATCATGCGCTGCCACCCAGAGACGTTGCCCACCAGGGAGTGCTCTGCGATCTGCGGGTACTCCGTGTGCGTGAAG
>Ga0315906_10000470_pt1 | contig 64543 bp, 54 predicted proteins | sample LakEriMetagenome_4_FD_203526 | JGI IMG/M metagenome (GOLD analysis project Ga0315906, IMG submission 203526) | Freshwater fungal communities from buoy surface, Lake Erie, Ohio, United States - Buoy 2 MA122 | ecosystem: Environmental > Aquatic > Freshwater > Lake > Lake biofilm | place: USA... | reverse complement strand
ACATTGCCACGTCAATCACTCCTTCATGCTCCTGCTCAAAAAATAAGCAGGATAGTGGTTAGACGTGGATCAATTTCTAATGCAAATCACTTCCCTAAGTGGGTCAAAATTCAGTGCAATTCAACACCCACCCACACCACCCAGCGTCGATGAGGAATCTAGCGGCAACGACCGCCGAATTGTCCGCAAGCTAACGCAGGTGTGTTCCACCCCAGCAACTTTGATATTAATCATAGGAGCTACATCATGCAAACGTCATCCGTCGTCCGCCATATTGGCGCAGATGTCGCCAAAGATGAAGTGGTCTTTGCCTGCGCTGAGGCCAGCTTCACCGTACGTGGCGTCAAGAACCAGCAAGCTGCATTAACCGCGTTTCTGAAGGGCCTGCCTGCCGGTAGCCGTATCGGCTTGGAGTCCACTGGGATTTATCACGAGCTCTTGGCGAACTTGGCCTACAAGCTAGGCTTTGTTGTCTACGTACTTAACCCTAAAGACGCCCGCAACTACGCTAAAGCGATTGGATTGCGCGGCAAGACTGACCGCGTTGATGCCGAAATGCTAGCGCGCATGATCTCGCGCGAGCACGAGAAGCTGCATGTCTGGGTGCCGCCTACGCCCGAACAAAGGGAGATTGGTCAGCTACTCAATCGCCGCGCCAAGCTGAGCTCACTCCGCCAATCGCTCGGACAAACGCTCACGGGGGTCGATGGCTTTGGTGCAGACCTTAAGTCGATGAGAAAACGCTTCGACCAAGTGCTTGCGCGCATCGACGCCAGGGTCAAAGAACTGACGGATAAAGACCCAAAGCGCAAAGAGCATGTCCAACATATGCTCACACTCGATGGCGTGGGTAGGGTGGTCGCACCGTCACTGATAAACGCTTTGGAACGCTTGCCGCTCAAGAGCGCTGACGCATTTGTTGCCTTTACCGGACTCGATCCCCGGCCGGATGAATCAGGACGCCACCGCGGCAAGAGGCGACTGTCGAAGCGAGGGCCCTCCGAGCTGCGCCGGCTACTGTACTTGGCCGCGATGTCAGCGAAGAAGACGAAGACCTGGAAGCCAATCTACGAGCATTACAGAGCGAAGGGGCTCTCAAGTACGGCGTCGCTGGTTGTGATCGCACGACGTCTGGCCCGTATCGCCTGGTCGATGTATACCCACAACCGTGAATTCGAGCCAACGCGCTTCAAAAATGCGTTGACATAAACCATAGAATCTTCTGGCCACATTGTACGGTCCTTCAATCGCATCAACGAGTGGAAAGCTGTCGTTATACGACCGGGTCATACCGTCGTATTTGTTGGCAGTCCCTACCGAGCGTTTGGCGTCATAGAGGTCGTTGTAAACGATTCAGGAATACCGACATTTCCTTGGCTGCTTGTTTATCACCCTTCGCTTCGGTCGCTGACATGCCCTTCGCATGGGCGTTTACCGCAGCGGTTGTTTCCCCGGTCGCGGTCAACGCCTTGCCGAGGAGTTTCCAAGCTGCGGAGTATTGGGGGTCCTGTACAACAGCGGCTTGTAAATGTGGCGAGGCGGATACCGCATCACCCGCCATCAAGTACGCACTGCCAAGTGAAAACCGGAGCAGCGGTGTATCTTTGCCGGCCGCAAGCATCGCTTCAAATTTGTCAATCATCGACAATGGATCGGATCTCGGTAGTTTGGTTACAGGCAGATTGTGAGCCAATTCAGCTATCATCTATGACTCGGGAATTAGTACTCAATCGTCGATAAAAACAGGATACCTTTCATGACTCTCGCGCATCTTCGTTCTGTCAGAAAAACGCGGTTGATGTCCTTCATTTGCCTAGGCTTTTCGATCCTGGCAATCACCTCAAGTGTCGCACAAACTAAAGCCCGCGAAGTGTCGATTGGCCTGCAAGCCGCCATTACTTCGATGGACCCGCACTATCACAACGTAGGACCCAACAATAGTCTGGTGCGCCACGTGTTTGAATCGTTGGTACACATCGATGAAAATCAGAAGCTGGTACCCGGCTTGGCGACTTCCTGGAAGGCGATCGACGACCTGACATGGGAGTTCAAACTTAGAAAAAACGTGCGGTTTCATGACGGCTCACCGTTTACCGCCGAAGATGTGGCCTTTAGCATCAAGCGTGCGCCCAACGTGCCGAATAGTCCCTCTTCATTTGCCACGTTCACACGCTCCATTGCAGACATAAAAATTGTCGATTCGCACACAGTTCTTGTCAAGACGACTTCTGCCAATGTTCTGCTGCCGTCTGATCTCGCGGTGGTTCGCATCATCTCAAAGAACGTTGGTGAAAAGGCCTCCACAGAAGATTACAACTCGGGCAAGGCCGCCATTGGCACCGGCCCATACAAGTTTCAGGAGTACATTCCCAACCAACGTGTAGTCCTGAAGGCTAACTACGGCTACTGGGGCGGGGAAGAGCCGTGGGATGTAGTGACATTCAAGATGCTCACGAATCCAGCTGCGCGGGTTGCCGCGTTGCTGTCTGGCGATGTACAAATGATTGAGACGGTGCCGACTGCGGATATCGTGAAACTTTCAAAAGACGCCAAATACAGTCTGGTTGACAAGATTTCTAATCGGGTGATTTACGTACACCTCAACCAAAGCACCGAAAAATCACCGCCATTTGTCACTGCTAAAGACGGCAAGCCACTCGACAAGAATCCGTTCCGCGATCTGCGGGTTCGTAAGGCGCTATCAATGGCGATTAATCGTGATGCTATCGTTTCACGCGTGATGGAAGGCAAAGCGCAATCCGCTGGGCAGCTGTTGCCGGAAATATTCTTCGGTACCAGCAAGAAGCTCAAGCCGCAAAAATTCGATCCTGAGGGCGCCAAGAAGCTGCTGGCAGAGGCGGGATATCCGAACGGTTTTGCCATGACCATCCACGGGCCGAATAACCGTTACATCAACGATGCCAACATCGCCCAAGCGCTGGCGCAAATGTACACGCGTATCGGACTGGACATAAAGGTCGAGACGATGCCGTCTTCTGTCTATTTCACGCGAGCCACGAAGTTAGAATTCGGCTTCATGTTGTTAGGTTGGGGCACAGAGTCGGGCGAGCAGGGCTCAGCCATGCGCTCGTTACTGGCGACTCACGATACTGCCAAAGGCATGGGTGTCACCAATCGCGGTCGATACTCAAACGCAGAATTCGACAAGGTGTTGTCGGCTGCCCTAGTGACAATGGATGAGAAAAAGCGCGAAGCCATGATCATCAAGGCGGTCGAGATGGTGATGGGCGACGTTGGGCTCATTCCGTTGCACTACGAGTTTTCAACGTGGGCAACGACCAAAGGGCTCAGATACGCCGCCCGAACCGACCAGTACACACTCGCGATAGGGCTAAAGCCGACCAATTAGACTGCCTCCCATACCAGCACCAGCGGCACAACGTATGAATGCGTAGTGCACCCCCCATGTTTAATTATTTCCTCCGTCGGTTCGGCCAGTCCCTTCTAGTCCTGATTGCCATGTCGTGCATCGTCTTCTTGGGCGTGTTTGCGATCGGCAACCCGATTGATTTACTGGTCAATCCGCAGGCCGATGAAATCGAGCGTGTACGTGCCACTGCTGCCTTGGGATTAGATCGGCCACTTTATGAACAGTACTTTACGTTCCTCAAAGGTGCGGCAAGCGGCGACTTGGGGCGGTCGTTTGTGTTTGGTGTGCCGGCGTTGGAATTAATTCTCTCGAAGATGCCCGCAACCATCGAACTGGCGTTGTTTGCGATGGTAATCGCTGTTGCAATCGGCATTCCGCTCGGGCTCGTGGCTGGTCTTCGACCCGATAGTCTTATCGGCCGCAGCATCATGGCATTTTCTATCGTTGGTTTTTCGCTGCCGACCTTTTGGGTGGGCTTAGTGCTGATCATGTTTTTTGCTGTGCAGTTGGGCTGGCTGCCGTCGAACGGTCGCGGCGAGACAACCTTGTTGTTTGGCGTGCCAGTGAGTTTTTTATCGTGGGATGGTTTGTCACATCTATTGTTGCCGGCACTGAATCTCGCGTTGTTTAAACTCTCGTTGTTGATCAGGCTCACACGCGCGCAAGTACGCGAGGCGGTGCTGCAAGACTACGTGAAGTTCGCCAGAGCGAAAGGGCTCTCGCAAGGCCGGGTGATTGGTGTGCATATCCTGAAGAACATCATGATTCCGATTGTGACCGTGATCGGCCTTGAGTTCGGCTCGGTGATTGCGTTTGCGATTGTCACGGAATCAATCTTTGCTTGGCCGGGCACGGGAAAGCTCCTGATCGACTCAATCAATCAACTTGACCGGCCGGTGATTGTTGCGTATCTGATGGTGATCGTGGCGTTATTCATCGCAATCAACTTCATCGTCGATCTTGTGTATTCACTGCTGGACCCGCGTGTGCGGCTTGGCCAATCGAGTGGCGGGGGACATTGATGACTGGTATGCAAGAAACTTCACAAGCATCACCACCGACATCACCGCATGTTCAGACGCCGTTCGACCGCTTCTGGCGAGAGTTCGCTGAATCGCGTCTGGCGCTGTTGGGACTCGCCGTGTTGATCATCGTGATGGTGATCGCCATTGCCGCGCCGCTGCTTGCGCCACAAAATCCCTATGACTTGGCGCAGCTCGATGTGCTCGATGGCAAGCTTGCACCCGGCGAACAATCCATGGGTGGCAAGACTTATTTGTTAGGCACCGACGATCAGGGTCGCGATATGTTGTCCGGCATTTTCTACGGGCTTCGCATCTCGCTAAGTGTTGGTGTGATGTCAACCTTGTTTGCGCTCGGACTTGGCTTGGTGTTCGGCATGCTCGCCGCTTACTTCGGCGGATGGGTCGATACCCTCGTCATGCGTGTGGTCGATATCCAACTTTCGTTTCCGTCGATTTTGATTGCGCTCATTCTGTTGGCGGTGTTCGGCCAGGGGGTAGACAAAGTCATCATCGCGTTGGTGGCGGTGCAATGGGCGTATTACGCTCGAACGGTGCGCGCATCGGCACTGGTGGAACGACAGAAGGAATACGTGGAGGCCGCAACCGTATTGGCGTTGTCGAAACCGCGCATCGTGTTTCGCCACATGCTACCGAATTGTCTACCGCCGTTGATTGTGGTGGCGACGGTACAGGTGGCCCATGCGATTTCGCTCGAAGCGACGCTGTCTTTTCTCGGGCTCGGCATGCCGATCACCGAACCATCCCTCGGCTTGTTGATTTCCAATGGTTTCACGTATTTGATGAGTGGTAAGTATTGGATATCGTTTTACCCCGGGTTGGCGTTGCTGATCACGATCATGGCGATTAACCTCGTAGCGGATCAACTGCGCGACGTACTCAACCCGAGGCTGAAAAAATGAGTGTTGTCCTCGAGGTTGACAACCTACAAACGCATTTCTTTACCAAAGCCGGTGTGGTTAAGGCGGTTGATGGCGTGTCGTTCTCGATTTCGCGCGGCAAGGTGTTGGGGCTGGTTGGTGAATCTGGTTCGGGAAAATCGATGACCGGATATTCACTGATGGGCTTGATCGACGCGCCCGGTCGTGTGGTGGATGGCCAAATCCGTTTGAATGGTGTGGATGTCACGGGTTACGATAACGCGGCGTGGCGATCCCTTCGCGGTAATCGAATCGCGATGATTTTCCAAGATCCGATGATGACCTTGAATCCGGTATTGCGAATCGACACGCAGATGATCGAGGCCATCGACGCGCACCAGAAAGTGAGCAAGCAATCTGCGCTTGATCGTTGTCGTGAGGCGCTGGCGCGTGTCGGCATTCCCTCGCCGGACGAGCGTTTACAAGCATACCCACACCAGTTTTCCGGCGGGATGCGCCAACGGGTTGCGATCGCCATTGCGCTTCTGAATAAGCCAGACCTCATCATTGCGGATGAGCCTACGACCGCGCTCGATGTGACGATACAAGGCCAGATCTTGTTTGAGATGCAGAAGCTCTGTCGCGAATCCGGTACCGCATTGATCTGGATTACGCATGATCTTTCCGTCGTCGCAGGTCTCGCCGATGAGATTGCGGTGATGTATGCGGGCAAGATCGTTGAGACCGGTAGTGTTGCGCAAGTGCTGGATCGCCCGATGCATCCCTACACAAATGGTTTGCTGAGTTCGGTGCCGTCGTCAAATGTGCGGGGTCAGCCACTTAAACAGATTCGCGGCATGACACCTTCGCTGCTTGCGATTGGCGGGGGGTGTGCGTTCCGGGATCGCTGCGACTGTCGGCAGGCGCTGTGTGATGACATGCCTTCTCTAGCCACGTCGGCAGTAGCAGGCGCTGTATCTGATACCTCACACGCGGTGCGTTGTCACTACCCCAGGAACTATCCTGGGCACTACCCGAGGGTGGCATGACGCGACTAATGTTTATTTGGGCGCTTCCAGAAACCCTAGGTTCAACGGGCATCTTGGAGCAAAAATGCTCGAAAATGCCCGCCAATATTAGGGTTTTAAGAGTTGGTGCAATCCGGTGGTGGGCCCTTTGATGACGCCATTAATCGAGTTACAACAAGTCTCAAAGCGATTCGTCAAATCACTTGATGTTGTGAGCCGATTGGCCAATGCTTTTGGTGCCAACAACATCGCCGAAACGGTGCACGCTGTGGACGGTGTGAACCTAACCATCGACAAAGGCGAAGTGGTAGGTTTGGTGGGCGAGTCCGGCTGTGGCAAATCGACCTTGGGTCGCGTTGTGGTCGGGTTACACCAGCCGAGTGACGGAACCAAACGTTGGCGGGGTGAGCTCGTCGCGGACATGAGTGCAGAACAGGCGCGCGCCATGCAGTTGGAGGCGCAGATGATTTTCCAAGACCCATACGCCTCGCTGAATCCGCGCTTTCGCATCCAGAAAGTCATCGGTGAAGCACCTCTGGTACATGGTTTGATTACTGTCAGCGAGCAGCGTGACTACGTCACAGAAATGATGGCCAAGGTGGGACTTGATCCGGCGCTGATTGATCGTTTTCCGCATCAGTTTTCAGGTGGACAACGGGCGCGCATCGGCATCGCAAGAGCCCTCGCCGTCAAGCCGACGTTCTTGGTGTGCGACGAAGCAGTCGCAGCACTCGATGTCTCCATTCAGGCGCAGGTATTGAATTTGTTTATTCAATTGCGCGAGGAGCTGAATCTGACCTATTTGTTCATCAGCCATGATCTCGGCGTGGTGAACCATCTTTCAGATCGTGTGGTCGTGATGTACCTCGGCCGTGTGGTTGAGGAAGGGCCAACCGAGGAGTTGTTCGCCACTCCGCAACATCCGTACACACAGGCGTTGCTGAAAGAAGTGCCAACGCTACAAGTTCGAAAGAAGGACTTTGTTGCCGTAACGGGCGAGATACCATCTCCGCTAAATCCGCCGTCAGGCTGCCATTTCCATCCACGCTGTCCATCTGCAAGCAGCGTTGCCGGCAACCGTTGCCAGACAGAACGACCGCAACTCAAACAAATCGCCCCGCTGCGTTTTGCCGCCTGCCACTTGCATTCCTCACCATCGAGTACCTGACATGTCTACTGTGATCCAACCGCATTTTCCTTCCGTGGCCTACGTACTCACGACTCCCCGCACAACGCACGATCATGATGTCCCCGTGGTATTTGATTCTCCGCATAGCGGTACGCGTTACCCGGCAGATTTTGGCCATATCGTCGATCCAATCGTGCTGCGTCGCGCCGAGGACACACACGTCGATACGCTGTTTGCCGCCGCCCCCGACCTCGGCGCGACCTTGATTGCGGCGACTTTTCCACGCAGTTATATCGACGCTAATCGCTCTTTGCTTGATATCGATGCCGCGCTGCTCGATGCGACTTGGCCGGGGCCCATCAATGTATCGAGAAAAACGGAGAAGGGAATTGGGCTTGTGTGGCGGCTGCTCGACACCGGCGAGGCAATTTATGCGCGCAAACTAAGCGTTGCGGAGGTCCAAGCGCGCATTGCCAAGTGTTATGCGCCGTATCATAAGGCGGTACGTGACGCGATCAATAGCGCCCACAAACACTACGGTGCGGTTTGGCATGTGAATTGCCATTCGATGCCGGCTACTTCTTCTGTGATTTCTGAAGAAGGGCCGGGCATTGCCCGCGCCGACTTTGTTTTGGGGGACCGCGAGGGTACAAGTTGTTCGCCGGCGTTCACCACGTTTGTCTCGGTCGTCCTCAAAGAAATGGGGTACAACGTAAAAATCAATGACCCTTACAAGGGAGTTGAACTGGTGCGGGCCTATTCAGACCCGGAAACAAATAAACATTCACTTCAAATTGAGATAAATCGACGGCTCTACATGAATGAAGACACGCGTGAGCCAAACGATAACTTCGGCAAGTTACAGCAAGACATTACCCGACTGATTGAAGAGATCGCGGCTTATGCGCATGACAATATGCCTGGGCATCGACACCACCATGATTGTGGACATGACCACGCCCAGCATGACCACGCCCACCATGACCACGGCGGCCACGGACACTCACACGGCAACGGACATAAACACGGGGACGGGCACAACCATGACCACTAAAGTCGCCGTGGGAGCGACGCCCTACCGCGTCGAACTCTCGCCGCCCGACATCACTGCTTACCGAGCGGGAAACACCGGTGTTGAATACATCACTACGTTCGATTCCGGCGTGGCAGGGCCACACGTGATGGTCAATGCCGTGACACACGGTAATGAAATCTGCGGCGCGATCACTGTTGATCGATTGTTCAAGATGAATGTGCGGCCCAAACGTGGCAAATTATCCCTCTCGTTTGCCAATGTCGAGGCATATCATGCCTGGGATCCTAATCACCCTCACGGTAACCGGTACGTTGAGGAGGACTTTAATCGTGTGTGGACACCGGCGACACTTGATGGGCCGCGCCGGTCGGTTGAATTGGCGCGCGCGCGGCTGATGCGACCGATCATTGATGACGTCGATTTGCTGTTGGATATTCACTCGATGCATGATCCCCACGGCCCGGTAATGATCTGCGGCGCGCTCGACAAGGGAATTGCCTTCGCGCATGATGTCGGCCTGCCGGAGTTTATTGTGAGCGATAAAGGGCATGCGAATGGCACACGTATGCGTGACTACGGCGGATTTGGCGAGCCGACGTCGGCGAAAAATGCATTGTTGGTGGAATGCGGGCAACACTGGGAAGCCGCAGCGGCGGATGTCGCATGGCAATCGACATGGCGTTTTTTGCGGGCAACCAAGTGTGTTGACGAAGGCTTGGCCAAGAGCCAAATCAACGCCGCGCCGTTACCCGCCACCAAGGTAATCCGAGTCACCGACGCACTGATCGCCAACAGCGCTGATTACCGCTTCCGTGAAGGCACAAAGGGCATGGATATCATCGCCCGGCGCGGCGACTTAATCGCGCATGACGGCGGCAACCCGGTGCTGGCACCGTATGACAACTGTGTGCTGATCATGCCAACGTTGATTCACGTCAAGCCGGGATTGACGGTTGTGCGTGTTGGGCAGCTCATCGCCTAGCGGCGTCGCCAACACATCGGTGACCCGGCGTTATTCGGTCTTGCCCGACGGACGAATGCCCAACTGCTTCAACTTCCGATAGAGATGTGTTCGCTCCAGCCCGACTTTGTCGGCCACGCGTGACATGTTGCCTTCTTCGTGTCGAATATGGTGCAGGAAGTACTGGAATTCAAAACGTTCGCGTGCTTCGCGCAGCGGCAGGTCAAATGGGATCCCACCCATCGGCAAATCACCCACAGCGACGTTCAGCCCCAGTTCTGCGGCAACACGAGCAACATCATCGGTCGTGATTTCAGTGGCAAGGCTGGTGAGGGCAAGCGTCTTCACGGCATTTTGTAATACGGGCAAATTTCCCGGCCACTCTAGGTTGCGCAGTGCGTTTAATGCACCGACGCTGAATGAGCGCATTGGCGATTCATTTGACTCAACCATTTGCAGCAGCATGGTATTGGCAAGGTCGGGAATATCTTCAGCGTGCTCTCGAAGCGATGGAATACGAAGTGAGATGCCCGACAGTTGGGCGTGCAAATTAGAGTCAAACTCGCCGGCTTCAATCATCGGGATTAAATGGTGTGATGTTGCCGCGACTAAACGGACGTTAAATTTTTCCAGCTTGGTGATCAGCTGAGATAACCCGCGTTGTTCGTTCCTGGTGAGGCGTTCGATGTTCTCAACAAACAGCACTCCGTCTCGCGCTTCGGCCAGCGGCGCGAAGGGATTCTGCGCAAGCCATGCATGCTCGGACGGTGCAAACCAAGGGGTGTTGCGCAGATGGACCATCCGCGCGATCAACTCAAAGCCACAACCACTCTCGCCGGTGAGCAGTAGCGGCATGCGAAGCCGGCTGACTTGGTCCAAGCGTTGGCGTAATTCGGCAATCACCTTGGCGCGCCCTAGGTGTGCAAATGACAAGCCGGGTTTTGCAAGCACACGTCCACCGGCGAGCGCCTTGCCAACTGTGGCAACAAGTTTGGGCAGGCTAATTGGTTTTTCAAGAAAATCAAATGCCCCGATGCGTGTGGCCTCGATGGCGGATTCAATCGTGCCGTGGCCGGACATCATTACAACCGGCATTGTTAGCTGACCGGATTGTGCCCACTCCTTGAGCAGCGAAATACCATCCATGTCCGGCATCCAGATATCGAGCAGAACAAGATCTGGCCTCGCCTCACGGCGGGCTACTCGCGCGGTGGCTGCGTTTTCGGCGACGCGGACGGAGTAACCTTCGTCCTTCAGAATTTCGGACAACAATTCCCGAATTCCAATTTCGTCGTCAACAACCAAGATATTGTTAGCTGGCATGGTGAGTTCCCTAATTCTCAGTTTAGCGCGTCTAAGTGATTTAGCTTGCCAAATTTTCGACGGGCAAGGTGATAGTGATCATGGCACCATGCGGAGCAATATTCTCAGCTAGGATAGTGCCACGATGTTCATCGATAATTTTCTTCACAATTGGTAGTCCGAGCCCTGTGCCACGAGGCTTGGTAGTTATATATGGCTCGAATATGCGAGCCATCACATCAGCGCGAATGCTGCTGCCGTTATCTGCAACGCAGAGCGCGAGGCCGCCCCCTGTGGGATTGACAACTAGGCGGGTCGTCACCGTCACCGTGGCATTCTCGACGTTTGTGAGCGCATCTTGCGCATTCTGCATGAGGTTATGAATCACTTGACGCAGCAGCGCCGGATCTGCCGATATCATCGGTAGCGCTGGTGAGAGGTCCGCTACCAACTTGGCCGGCATCGACTGATACAGCGCCAACACATCCAGCACCAATTCGTTCAAATCGAGCCGCTCAGGCTTCATGCGGGACGCCCTTGAGTAGAGACTGAAATCGTCGACCATGCCCTTGAGCGCTGCAACTTGAGCGACGATCGTGTGGGTGGCGCGATTCAAAATGTCGCGCTCGGCCTCGGGAAGCTTGTCAGCAAGTTTCAACTGCATGCGTTCCGCGGAGAGTTGAATCGGGGTCAGCGGATTCTTGATCTCATGGGCCAACCGCCGCGCCACCTCTCCCCAGGCCGCGTCACGTTGCGCTTGGATCAGGCCGGTGATATCGTCGAACACCAAGACATATCCGGCGTCGATATCGCTCGGCAGCTTAGTTCCGCGTACCAGAAGCGCCCTCTTTCCGGTCGCACCCATTGCCCCAGTCGCTTTCATTTGGAGGGTCGACGTCGGAGAGGCCAGACTCGTTTCCGCGATCTCGATGGTGAAATGCCTTTCCCAAGGGCGCTCGCGCGGCGTTTCACGAGCTGTAGCAAGCAGTTCAATAATCTCGCCGATCATTGCCGCCAGCTGTGGGTATGAGGCTGGCCACTCTGGCAGGGGTTTGCCGTCGGTCAGCTCCGCAGAAATTCCCAGCATTTCACGAGCAATACGATTTATCGTTTTTGCATTTAGTTTGTCGTCGAGCGTCACAACGCCAGAAGTTAAGTTTCCAAGGATGGATTCAAGGTAGACGTTGGCGGCCTCAAGCTCGACTTGTTTAAGGGCAACTACCCTAGACGCCTCGCTTAGTTGCCTCGTCATGGTGTTGAACGACTGCGTAAGTACACCAAATTCATCCCGGCTCTTGACGGGGTTAAGCTTGGTGAAATCGCCCTTGGCAATCGCGCGCGTCGATTCTGCAAGCGCCGACAGCGGCGCGGAGAGGCGCTCGGAGAGCAGGAAGGAAAGAGCGATCGCCGAGAATAGTGTCAGCACCATCGCCAGAGTTAGCGTGAGTGCAAAAACACGTTTGAGACCGTCACGCAACAACTGCAGACGCTGGTAATCGCGCACACCAGACTCCACACCCTGCGCGTCGTTAACTAGTTTTTTCGGTGCCGACTGCATGATCTGCAACACCTGCGCACCCGCGAGGGAGGGTGCTGTTGGAATCAGGATGACGACACGGAAATAGATCGCACGATCACCCAACGTCTCGGTGAATTTCTGTGGTCCTTTGGTGATTGCATCACGCACTTCAGCGGCAGAAGGCTTGTCCGGCATCAAGCGCACGCGATTGCCAAGGGCTTCTTGGCCCGCGCCCACCCATGCTTTGATGCTGGCATCTTCGCCGGCGACCAGCACCTCGTCAAAGTTGTACTGGGTACGGATTTGGTTGGCGGTTCCCGCAGCGTCTGTTGCATCATCTACGGCGCGGAGGGCCGCATCCCGCGAGCGACGTACTAGGTCATTCGCATTGGCCTCAAGTGCCGCCCGACCGAGGTCGAGGGCACTTTCGAAAGCCTGATCAACCGGGACGTCAAACCAAGAATCAATCGAGCGATTTAGAAACTGAACTGAAATGGAGTAAACCAAGCCGCCAGGAATGATCGCCATGAGGGCGAACACCGCCATTAACCGAAGGCCTAACTTTGAGCCAAAGACTTGCGACCGAAGTTTCTTTACGAGGGAATAGACTTGGCTTGCAATGAGGGCAAGCAGGCCTGCGGTGAGAGCCAAACCCAGCCAAAACAATAACGCATAGTTTTGTTCGAACACCGCGTTGTTACTAGACGCACGAAACATCGTTGCGATGACGGCGATACCTAAGGCAATACAGCCAAACACGATGGCGCGGATCATGGCAACACGCCCCCGTCTTTGCCAATGGTCACGGCCCAGCGGTGCCAGTCGCTCGATAGATTCCATTCGCGCGAACCGAATGTGTTGAGCTGAAACGGTTTCGGCAGCTGCGTGGTATCTAGTCGGAAACGAATCGCGGCTTCATACTTTTCGCCTGGCCTGAATTTGCCGCGATCGGCGATTGTCCACGAGCGGATGCGTGACAATACCCGCTGGACGTCTTCGGCTGTCGCCAGAGTCTGTGAAATGCCTGCGGTATTGAGGCGATATTGTTCTGTAAGCGGCGCGTACGAGACGCGACGTTCACGTGATGCTCGCGCTGCGACGTCATCCAACCAGTACCATCGACCGCGTTTGATCTCGAAGTCGACAGTGAAATACAAGGGAACACCCTTGCGAATGGTTTCAAGTAATGAGGACGCCAACTGTAAATCAAAATCCGCGTTGAGCTGATAACCGTCATCAGTCAGTTCCATCTTTACCGACGTCAGTTTTACACCGTCCGCGCGTGCGACAGTAGGCGACGCTAAGCAGACGAGAAAGAAAACTGCGTGCAGCAGCGACATGAAACCTGCCCACGACTTACCACTCGGGGTTCGCAGCCAACAGGACCGGCATGCGGCGGAATCAGACCGCAGTCCGGATAGCATCCGCGTTAGCTGCGACCTTCTCGAGCAGCGCAAAGTAAAAACCGTCATGTTGGTCAGCTGGCAGCAAAACGCCATCAGCAATCGAATCGATCGGCGCGGATTGCCCGACGAGTCGATGTCCAACGCCACTTGCTAAGGCGACCGAAATCGATAACCGACGCGCCGTAGGTTGCTCCACCAGAAACTGTTCGATTACGCCTTGATTTTCCTCGCGGAATACCGAGCAAGTCACATATAGCAATCGGCCGCCAACCCGCAGGCAGTTCCAGATCGAGGCTAGTAGTCGGTGTTGAGCGATGGCGAACCGCTTAATATCGGTCTCGCGCCGTATCCACTTGATGTCCGGATGGCGGCGTGTGACGCCCGAGCCGCTACAGGGGACATCGAGGAGAATGCGATCATATGGTTGTTTGTCCCACCAAGTATCGACAACCGCCGCATCGGCGTATTTGACAGTTGCAGACAGCTTGAGCCGGCCAAGATTGTCGGTTACTCGTTTCAGCCGGAGCTTATCACTGTCCAATGCGGTCAGATGTACGTTCTTGAGTTCCAAAATGTGGGCGCTCTTCCCGCCAGGTGCGGCACACGCATCTAGCACCCGCATGCCGTCTTCGGCACCGAGTAGATGTGCTGCTTGCTGCGCACCAAAATCTTGCACCGAAACCCATCCCTCGCTGAATTTGGGTAGCTGAGAAACGGGTACTGGTGACTCGATTGCGATTGCCTCCGCGCCTAACGAGTGTGCAGAAATCCCCAAATCGGCGAGAAGCGCAATATAGGCTGTTGCATCGGTGTGCCGCACATTGACTCGAAGATGCATCGGCGGGCGTGCCCGAGCGGTATTCATGATCTCTTGGTGGAGGCTTGGGTACTCTACTTGCAGACGATTAATCCACCAGCGCGGATGGTCAAACGTTGCCACCGCATCTTTGAAGCGTGAGCGTTCAAATTTTTCTGGGGCGCGCAATAAATTTCGCAAGATGGCGTTCGCCAGCCCCTTTGCCCGGGCAAAGCCCATCTCTACACAGGCAGTGACCGCGTTATCGACAACCATGTGCGCAGCGACCTTGGAAAACTGGAGTTGGGCAAGTGCCACCAACAGCAAGAATCGAACTGGTTTATCGGTCAAGGGCTGGGTGAGTAACACGTCCAATTGCGCGTTCAGCAAGCCATAATGGCGCAGCACATCAAAACTTATCGAATGTACAGCCTGACGTTCATTCGACGAAAGTTCTGTTTTTTTTGACAGCGCCTCGCTTAGCTCACGATCAAGGTTCTTGCCTCCGAGAACACGTCCGACAACTTCGGCGGTAGCTATCTGCACCGCGACCATACCGCGTGTTTGCGCTATCGTTGGTGCAGCCGTCGGTGCCGATGGACGCGGGGCCGCAGCGCCCGGCGCATTTGAATGCTTTGACTTGCTGTCTGGGGGGCGATATTGCTTGGATGTTGTCATTTGCATTTCTGCCCGGTTGAAATCGAACAAGATCGCATGAATTCAGCCGCCGCAATGCGGCGTCCGCCTGGTCGTTGCAGGGTAAGGATGCGTAATCCTTGTTCCCCGCACGATATCGCAAAACTGTCGTGAGAAATCTCGAACAAAATACCGGGCGGAACGTTTGCCGGCTTTTCACAAATGGCCGCTCGCCAGATCTTTATCCGCTCTTCGCCAAGTGATGTTTCGCACCCTGGAAAGGGATCAAAGGCGCGGATGCGGCGCTCGATCGTTGTCGCCGGTTGATGCCAGTCTATGCGGGCTTCTGTCTTCTCAATCTTCTTTGCATATGTCGCACCAACATCTGACTGCAGCACGGGCCGTAACTCAGAGATGCGTTCCAGGGCTTCCACGATACTTAGGGCTCCGAGCTTGCCTAGTTTGGCGAAGAGAGTACCACTCGTTTCCTCCGGTGTGATGGCGACGGTATGTTCGAGCAGGATCGGACCGGTATCCAGTCCGGTCTCCATCTGCATGATATCGATGCCGGTTATCGTGTCCCCCGCTTCAATGGCACGCTGCACAGGTGCGGCACCCCGCCAGCGCGGAAGCAACGATCCATGAATGTTGATGCAGCCATATCGCGGAATCTCTAGTATTGATCGGGGAAGCAGCAGACCATAGGCGGCCACGACCATGATGTCAGCATGGACCTGTCTGACTAACTCGAGGGCTTCGTTCGTTTTCAACGAGCTGAGCTTTTCCACTCGAATTTGGTTAGCCGCTGCAAGTTTCGCGACCGGCGAGGTGTTCAGCTTCAGGCCGCGACCTGCCGGGCGGTCGGGTTGGCTAAGGACTAGCACTACCTGGTGCCCCGCAGAACAGATCGCAGCGAGGGCTGTGGCAGCAAATTCTGGTGTGCCAGCAAAGATAATTTTCATGAAAGATCTGAACTCGTAGCAGCAGAAACGCGATTATGATCACTGCCGACGACGGCGGGTGTTGCGAGCTTACCGCCGCAGGCTGCGTTCGAGAAAAACAAAAACGCCGACCTAGGGTCGGCGTTGTGCATGGTGCGCAAAGGCTATCAGGCGCGTGCAGCCGAAACTCGACGACGCGGCAATGAAAGTTCGGCCTCGCGATCGAGTTCACGCTGCCGCTTGATCAATTTGTTCTTAATCCGATTGGATTTCAGGGGGGAAAGATATTCCACAAATACGTGACCGTCCAAATGGTCGATTTCGTGCTGGATACAAACCGCCAACAATCCAGAGGCATTGATCGTAAAACGTTGGCCTTCCCGGTCCAGAGCTGTCACCATGACGGTTTCCGCGCGCTCGACCTTGTCATAAAAGCCCGGCACCGAGAGGCAACCCTCTTCATTTACCGCAGTGCCTTCCTTGCGAATAATCTCTGGGTTGATAAAAACGCGGAGCTGGTTCTTTTCTTCGGTGACGTCAATAACCATTAGGCGCTTCAATTGGCCGACTTGTGTCGCCGCTAAGCCGATACCCGGAGCTGCGTACATCGTTTCGGCCATGTCGTCCACTAACTTCTTGATTTTATTATCAATAATCTTAACCGGCTCAGCGATACGCTGGAGCAGTGGATCGGGATAGGTCAGGATGTCCAAGATAGCCATAATTGCTTGCGAATTGAATAAATTGAGTGCAGAATCTTAAAGTGAAATCTTAAGTTTGTTTATGAATACTGATTGCTCAGTGTATTAGAAATCACCAAATTAGGCAAATTGGAACGAGCAAGGGGAATTGCCTATGTGACCCCGTGGGGGCCTGAATAGGTCGTTTTGTGTCCAGAAAGCGCATTGTTGCTGTCTGGGGCAGTGAAAGAGACAAAATACGCGGTTCCGCTCCATCGTTTACGTGCAGCGTCATCGGCTGATTGCGCGAGGTACACCACAGCAATGAAAAAAATTCAGGGCATCCTTCTCATCAGCCTTGCTGTCATTTCGGCGGGAAAGATTGGTACCGCGCCAGCGCAGGATGCTGCAAACCCCGCCGCACCAGCTGACAAAAGCCACGCTGACAAAGATAATCCGCTGCTTCTGACAAAAGATGCGCCAACCATGTACACAGTGGTCAAGGGCGACACACTTTGGGATATTTCCGGAAAATTCTTGAAAGAGCCGTGGCGCTGGCCTGAAATCTGGAACATGAATCGTGACCAGATCAAAAATCCACACTTGATTTACCCGGGTGACATCGTCAAGTTATCCTTTCAGGCCGATGGCAAACCCGTGCTATCGATCACTCCCGTTGCTCCCGGTGTTACTTCAAAGCTCTCACCCCGCATTCGCGCCGAGGCCATCGACCAAGCGATTCCATCGATTCCTTCACGAGTCATCGGCCCATTTTTGACCACGCCGCTCGTCGCGGAAGAGGGTGCCTTGAGGAGCGCGCCGCAGATCATCGCCTCGGAAGACAGCCGAGTCGTTGTAGGGGCGGGCAACCTCGTTTATGCTGTGGGCCTTAAGCCCGAACATGGCACAAAATGGCAGATTTACCGTCCGGGCAAGACCCTTGTTAACCCAGCAACCAGAGAAGTGCTGGGTTATGAAGCGCAGTTTCTGGGTGAAGCAAAGGTGAATCGTTTTGGCGAGGGCATGACCACCCCAAGCACACTCGAAATTGTTAAGTCCACTCAGGAAATTAATCGCGGTGACCGCTTGATGCCAGCCGGAAATGCGACACTTCCGCAATACAGCCCACGCGCGCCTGAGAAGAAGGTTAAGGGTAATGTGATCTCCCTCGTAGGAGGTGTTTCCGAGGCGGCGCAATACTCAGTCGTTGTGCTGAGTCTCGGCAGACGCGAATCGATGGAAGTCGGTCACGTGCTCGCTGTTCAGACAGGGGGGCAGGTTGTTAGCACTCGGGTGTCTGACAAAGGGTCACACGGTGGGCTATTAACACCCTTATTACCGGATTCCTGGCGCGCGGGCACAGGTGGTGTGCCGCCGGAAGTTGTGCTACCGACAGAACGCAACGGCCTGCTCGTTGTGTTCCGAGTGTTTGATCGTGTCTCCTATGCTTTGGTGATGTCTTCCAAGCGCCCCATTAAGGTTGGCGATAGCGTTCAAACTCCCTGAGGTGCCGATCACGCGCTGCGGCCCGGCATGATTACACTAGCCGAAGTCGTAAACGATTTAATGCCGCATCGCGTTAAACGACTCTGCTAACTAGCAAGTCGCCCCGTTTTGGGTGCCCCCTTCACATGCCACTACCTAACCAAGGGTCGGATTCGCTCAGCTGGATAAACTTGGACTTGATACCCGGCCTCGGTGGAGACGGCGCACTTGCGTTGCTCAAGGCATTCTCGACACCGGGCAATGTGTTTGCGCAGGACGAAGCTTCCCTCACGCGGGTGGTCGGACGTCAGAGAGCGCAGGCGATTCGCGCAGGCGCGGATGAGAGCCGAATCCACGCCACATGTAAATGGCTTGATAACGATAACAATCACTTGCTGACGATGGCGGACGAAGACTACCCGCCCGCGTTGTTACAAATTGCGGATCCGCCGCTTGTGCTTTATCTGAAGGGTAGGCGAGCGCTATTACAACAAGCAGCGATCGCAGTCGTGGGGAGTCGCAACGCGACGCCCGTCGGAATCAAAAATGCGGAGACATTTTCGCAAGTGCTTTCCGATGGGGGACTAACAATCGTCTCCGGACTTGCGCTGGGAATTGACGCGGCCGCGCATCGTGGCGGGTTGGCTGGCAGGAGTTCTACCATCGCAGTTGTTGGTACGGGGCTCGATCTTGTTTACCCCGCGCGAAACAAGGCACTCGCGCATGAGATATCCGAGCAAGGGTTGATCGTTTCCGAATTTTCGCTAGGAATGCCGGCCTTGGCCGCGAACTTTCCTCGTCGTAACCGAATCATATCCGGGCTGGCGAGAGGTGTGCTGGTAGTCGAAGCGGCGATTGCCTCAGGCTCGCTCATAACTGCGCGGCAGGCGGGTGAGCAAGGGAGAGATGTTTTTGCCATTCCCGGCTCGATACATTCACCGATGTCCAAAGGCGCGCATCTGCTGATTAAGCAAGGGGCAAAATTAGTTGACGATGCAAATGACATTTTCGATGAACTCGGGTGGGACAATCACAATGTTTCGACGGGGCAGACGGAGATCAGTTGCTTGGCGCTTGACCATCCCTTATTGCAAGCGCTTGGCTACGATGCTGTCTCAATTGATGAACTCTGCGCCAGAACGTCTCTACCGCCGGGCCAGTTGGTCGGACAGTTGACTGAGCTAGAGCTCTCGGGTCGGGTGGTACAAGTCGCTGGGGGCCGGTACCAGCGCCTAGCCTGAACATTTCATGGTGGCGCGTTCGAAAGCGGGCGAGTGGGCGAGCGATTTCTTGCCTGACCGACCACAGCATAGCGGGCTATGCTTCGGGAGGAAGGCGGAAAATCGCCGTCCACTCGCCCGAGAGCGAACGTGCAGCCCGCATCCTCAGCAAAACAGAAACGAGCCAAATTGGTTTGCCAGTCGCCTAGAGGCAACGTCCTGCTAAGCAACCGGCGACCCATGAAATATTCAGGCTAGCCTAAGAGAAAATTTATTGCTTGCTTCCGCAAGAGCTCCGCGTCTATCATGTGCGCCCCACGTGGTCGCTGTGATGGCGATCGCGGACGCGTGAACCGAGCCTATGAAAGCGCAGAGCATGTCAAAAAGCCTCATCATTGCCGAGAAGCCCTCCGTTGCGAGTGACATCGCCAAAGCCCTTGGCGGATTTACCAAGCACGCCGACTACTTCGAGAGTGACGACTACGTCCTCTCCTCCGCAGTGGGTCATCTCGTCGAAATCGCGATGCCCGAGGAAGAGGAGGTTAAACGCGGCAAGTGGACATTTGCCCATCTGCCAGCAATCCCCTCCTACTTTGCGCTGCGTCCAATCGAGAAAACAGAGGCGCGTCTAAAGGTCCTCCTTAAACTCATTAAGCGCAAAGATGTCGGCGCACTGATCAATGCGTGCGACGCCGGGCGCGAGGGCGAGTTAATTTTCCGGTACATTTATCAGTACGCCAAGGCCAAACAACCGATCAAGCGTCTGTGGCTACAGTCGATGACGCAATCATCTATCCGCGACGGATTCAAGACATTAGCCAGTGGTGAATCGATGCAAGGCCTAGCCGATGCCGCTGTTTGCCGATCCGAGTCTGATTGGTTGGTCGGCATCAATGGTACACGAGCCATGACGGCCTTTAATTCGAAGTCAGGCGGCTTCCAGCTGACAACCGTTGGTCGTGTGCAAACACCTACTCTGGCGATCATGGTTGAGCGCGAAGAACGTATCAAGGCGTTCAAGCCACGCGATTATTGGGAAGTTCACGCAAGTTTCTCGGCCAGCGGAGGAGACTACGCCGCGCGCTGGTTTAATGAACAGCACCATAATCCGGAAAGTGATGAACACTTGAAGGCTGAGCGACTGTGGGAAGAGAAGCGTGCTCGTGCGCTCGTCACCAAGTGTCTCGGCAAGATGGGTGTTGTAGAGGAAGCTTCCAAACCTACGACACAGGCCTCACCACTACTCTTCGACTTAACTTCGCTACAGCGCGAGGCGAACTCTCGCTTCGGATTTTCCGCCAAGACAACACTTGGCCTAGCGCAGGCGCTGTATGAAAAGCACAAAGTTCTGACCTATCCACGAACAGATGCGCGCGCGCTGCCGGAAGATTACTTGCCCACCGTAAAACAAACGTTGGAGATGCTTAAAAGCGGCGAATACAATGTCGCCGCAAAAAAAATCCTTGATGGCGGCTGGGTGAAGCCAAACAAGCGTGTCTTTGACAACTCGAAAATTTCCGACCACTTTGCCATCATCCCGACACTGCAGGAGCCGAAGTCTTTAAACGAGATTGAGCAAAAGCTGTACGACTTTGTGGTGAAGCGATTCCTCGCCGTGTTTTATCCTTCAGCTGAATTCATGCAGACCACTCGCATCACACGCGTCGAGGGTGAGGCATTCAAGTCTGAAGGAAAAGTGCTGGTTAACCCTGGCTGGTTGGCGATATATGGACGTGATGCAGATGAGGACGGTGCAGCATCACACCTCGCAGCGGTGAACCCCGGGGAAATGGTAAAGACTGAGGCTGTTGAAGTGAAAGCCAATGCGACAAAACCGCCACCACGCTACACTGAGGCGACACTTCTCTCGGCAATGGAAGGCGCAGGCAAGGCGATTGACGATGAGGAATTGCGCGCCGCCATGAAGGAAAAGGGGCTCGGCACACCGGCAACCCGCGCGGCCATCATCGAAGGGTTGTTGTACGAGAAATACATTCATCGAGAAGGGCGCGACTTGATTCCGACGGCAAAAGCGTCTTCATTGATGATCGCGCTGCATGGACTCGGCATTCCCGAGCTCTATTCGCCGGAACTCACTGCCGAATGGGAACAGAAACTAGCACTGATGCAGAAAGGAGAGATGTCACGCGCCAAGTTCATGGAAGAGATTGCCGACATGACCGAGCATATCGTCAGTCAGGCAAAGAACTTTGAACACGATACCATTCCAGGAGATTTTGGTGCCCTAGCAGTGCCATGTCCGAAGTGTGGCGGTGAGGTGCATGAGAACTACAAGAAATTTGCCTGCATCAAATGCGACTTCGGCTTTTGGAAAATCTTGGCGGGTCGACAACTGGAGGCTGTAGAAGCTGAGGCCCTAATTCAGACTCGTGAAATAGGACCGCTTGAAGGGTTCAGGAGTCGTCAGGGGCGCGCTTTCTCTGCGAATCTCGTTCTCAACAAAGAGAACGTCATCGAGTTTTCATGGGGTGATGGCGTTGCTGATGATGAGGAGATCGATTTTTCCGCACAGGAGCCGGTGGGGCGCTGCCCGAAGTGCAACGCAAACGTTTATGAAACACCAAACGCGTATACCTGCCAAAAGGCGACCGGCCCGGCCAAAACATGCGACTTCCGATCAGGGCGAACCATCCTCAAGCGTGTGATTGAGCGCGAGGAAATGATCGAGCTATTGAAGAAAGGTAAGACGCCATTGCTGGAAAAATTTATCAGCAAGAAGGGTCGGCCATTCTCGGCTTTTTTGGTGAAGCAACCGGACGGCAAGATTGGCTTTGAATTTGAAGAGCGCGACCCCAAAACGGCAAAGGGGAAGGCTACCGCAGCGCGCAGCCCGGCCGGCGCGCTTCGAATTCTTGGTAACCACCCGGAAGATGGTGCGCCAATTAGCGTCTACTCTGGTAGATATGGCCCCTACGTAAAGTACGGCGATATCAATGCCACGATTCCTGACAAAGACAAAGTGGATTCCATCACTTTGGAGGAGGCGCTGGCATTGATCGGCGAAAAGACGGGGAGCGGAGTGGCAAAGGTTGCAAAAGTCGCAAAAGTCGCGAAGGTCGCGAAAGTAGCCAAGCGTAGCGCGAAGCCAGGGCCAACCAAGGTCCCTGCAAAGCGCAGAGCCCCCTAGGTGGGGGCGCAAACTTAACATGCAACTTCTGCGTTTATTTCGTATTGCCAGCGTAGTCGTTCGTTATGGGCTCGACGAGTTTCTGCCGACCGGCGCGACTAGAGCGACAATTCGCGTGTTATTTTTCTGGCGTAGCTTCGACTCTACTCGCGCGGTCCGGTTGCGCAAGGCGCTTGAAGCGCTGGGTCCGATTTTCATTAAGTTTGGCCAGTTGCTTTCTACGCGGCCCGATTTGGTGCCTGCTGATATCGCAAAAGAGCTCGCCCGGCTGCAAGATAACGTTCCGCCATTCGAAGAATCGAAAGTTGTCAGCATGCTACAAGCCGCGTTTGATACACGTTCGATCAACGAACCTGCCGACGCTGGACGCACTTGGCGCGATGTCTTCGCTAGTTTTGAAATGGTGCCGGTGGCTGCGGCATCGATCGCACAGGTTCATTTCGCCACTATGGGTGCGGGGAAACTAAGCGGCCGGGAAGTGGCGGTAAAACTGATTCGCCCGGACATCCACTCGGTGATAAGAAAAGATGTCGGCCTGTTATACGCGATTGCGGATTTGGCAGAGGTGGTTCTCGAAGACGGCAAGCGGCTTAGGCCGCGAGAAGTCATTGCAGAATTTGACAAATCGATTCACGATGAGCTCGATCTAGTGCGGGAAGCAGCGAACGCATCGACCCTGCGAAGAAATTTTGCCGATGGAAAACTGCTGTACGTCCCCGAGGTTTTTTTCGACTACACCACGCCAAGTGTCATGGTCATGGAGCGCATCGATGCGATCCAAGTTAATGACGTCGAGCAGCTCAAAACTCACAACATTGATCTGGCACGGCTGGCCACTGATGGGGTAAGGATATTCTTCACTCAGGTTTTCCGTGATGGGTTTTTCCATGCCGATATGCACCCAGGCAATATCTTCGTTGGCAAAAACGGAATCTACTCAGGCGTTGACTTCGGTATCATGGGCACCTTATCTGACGCCGACAAGATATATCTGGCTCGCAATTTTGCGGCTTTTTTTGAGCGCGACTACAAAGCGGTGGCCGTTGCGCATGTCGAGGCAGGCTGGGTTCCAAGAGATACGCGGGTAGATGAGTTCGAGGCCGCAATTCGTAGCGTCTGTGAGCCGATCTTCGATAAGCCTCTAAACGAAATCTATTTTGGCAATGTGCTGCTGCGACTGTTTGATGTGTCGCGCCGATTTCGAATGGAGATCCAACCGCAACTCGTGCTGCTACAAAAGACCTTGTTACAGGTCGAGGGTTTGGGCCGACAGCTCTACCCTCAGCTAGACCTACGGCCGGTAGCGCAGCCCATCCTTAAACAATGGATGGATGAACAAATTGGTTGGCGCGGACTGGTCAGACAGATTCGCAAAGAAGGGGGGCTGTGGTCGTCAACTATTCCGCAGCTCCCTCGCTTGATTCATCGCACCCTTGAGAATAGCCCCTCTGAGCGCCTGGCTAGCATTGAAGCGGCTATCAACCGGGTTAACAACACCCAGCGCTGGCAATCCGCCCTAATTGCCAGCCTGGTCGGATTGTTCGCCTTGGTCGCTGCTGCGTACCTCTATCTGCTCTTGTTTTGGGGTAATTAATGTGCCACTTTTCAGCACTAATGTTCCACGTTAATCTTTAAACCTGTTGGACTTGGGATGATTTTTTCATGACAGCCTTGCTCGCATTTGTTGTCGTTTACTTGCTCGGAACTCTGGCAATTGGCCTTTATGCCGGAACTCGCGTCAAAACCTCCACTGACTTTGCCCTAGCCGGTCGCAGGTTGCCGCTGGTGATGATTATCACCACCACCTTTGCTACTTGGTTTGGTGCCGAAACCGTCATGGGAATCTCGGCCAAGTTTGTGCAGGGGGGGCTCAAGAATGTTGTAGAGGATCCTTTCGGGGCGTCGCTTTGCTTGATTTTTGTCGGCATTTTTTTTGCGTCTAGACTCTACAAGATGACACTGCTGACCATTGGCGACTACTATCGCAAGCGTTATGGCAAGGGCGTCGAGATTTTCTGTTCAGTCGCCATCATCCTCTCTTACTTGGGCTGGGTAGCCGCCCAGGTTACAGCGATTGGGTTGGTGTTCAATCTGGTGTCTGGGGGTGCGATCAGCGTCGAGACTGGCATGGTGATTGGTACACTCTCAGTGCTCATCTATGTGGTGTTTGGCGGTATGCTGGCCATTGCCTGGACAGACTTTATCCAGATGATCGTACTGGTCGCAGGACTCACCATCATCGCGATGATGGCGGGCAGCATGGCCGGAGGCCCGGACAAAGTGCTAAATCTCGCAATATCGAATGAATGGTTCCAGTTTTTCCCCGAGCCAAAGTTTCACGATGTTGTTTTCTTCATCGCAGCAGCAATCACAATGATGCTGGGCTCGATTCCGCAACAGGATATTTTCCAACGCGTTATGTCGGCTAAAGATGCAAAGACCGCCTCGCGCGGCGCGATCATCGGAGGGCTTTGCTACTTCGCGTTCGCATTTGTGCCGATGTTTATCGTTGCCTGTGCGGTATTGGTGATGCCCGAAGAATCCAAACAGCTGCTTGCCGACGATCCGCAAAAGGTGCTGCCCACGTTGATCCTGAATCATATGCCGTTTTTTGCCCAAGTTCTGTTCTTTGGTGCGTTGCTGTCTGCCGTCAAATCGACCGCTTCGGCAACGTTGTTGGCACCGTCCACGAGTTTTGTTGAGAACATCTACAAAAACCTGCGAGGCGGATTAACCGACAAACAGGAGTTGATTGCTTTCCGCGTGACCTTGGTTGTATTCACCGCCGTTGTGTTGACCTACTCAATCATGATGCGCGGCACACCCATTTACGAAATGGTATCAACTGCGTACCAAGTGACCTTGTGTGGTGCGTTTGTGCCACTCGTCGCTGGCCTGTATTGGAAACGCGCTAATAAGCACGGGGCGATGGCCTCGATTGTCATGGGCATCACCACTTGGCTAATGCTGCTCGCCACGCCGCTGGGCGAGCAGTTTCCAGCGCAACTTGCGGGCGTGATCATGGCGGGCCTTGGCATGGTGGTTGGTTCACTGATGACAAAGCCGCATGAACACCATGCGCACCCAGCCAACGCTGACCACTCGACCCCTGCGGTCAATCATTAGCAGAGGCTTGGCCGTTTAATGTTGTCGTACCCGCCGTCCGTGTCTGCGGTTATCGGCGGCACGGTCGGCCAATTGGGCATTTCACGCCATTGATTTTGCGTTTCGTCGCTTTGCGCTCGCATGAGCCGCGCAGGAACTTTAACCTGTCGATATCGCACCAACCCAAACAACCCGCACACCTTGCGTTTGATCCGTGCAACAGGAGTGACCCAATGCGACCAGCAATTAATGCACTGCAGTCTGGCAGAAAAGTAAGCATACTCTTTTGGCGGCAGCACTCTTCGTCACCATTCTTAGCGCAGCCGGTTTGGCATCTTTGTACAGCGGGCGGTCGATCCATACTAGCGCGTTAATGCTTGCAGAACATCTCCAACTGATTGTTAGGGCAGCGCGCTTACAAGCCGGTGATATCCAGATTGCTCGGCTGGTTGGGCGCAACCAACCAAACGCCTATCGCGGCAATTCGATCACCCGCTAGAAGTTCCAGTCAAATGCTAGTCCCCTAGTCGAACCTCCCTCGACTAACTCGCCCGGGCCGGAAACGGCTTGGGCATTTTTTCCGAGGATGGGCATTTAGTTGATTTCCACGCACTTCGCCACCGCAGTGTCATCGGAAATTCACATTCGTGCGTCAATATCTTCCCCACAAATTTAAAGTTTTTTCCATTTAGTGCCGTAAAAATTAGCATGATGTCCGGAATCGCCAACTACTATCCAGTTACCATCTTTTTTGCCATCGCGTCTGCGGTTTTGATTCCTTTCTGCGTAGTGGGTGCCCGTCGATGGCCTGGAGCGGCAGTGGTCGGGAACACCACGACCGTGTTGATGACGACGCCCGCGACCGACACCGGGAAAGTTCGAAACATCGGACTTAGACGAGTGGCGATCTACGGGTCGGTCGATCAGCCAACCGGGCGAATGAGGTCGATAGCCCGCCAATCTGTAGCCAGCCGCATACGTGCGTTGGAGGGTGGGGTGTCAACCAGCCCGCATGATCTACCCGGATTGGCATCAATCTTCGCGGCGAGGCGCCCTGGTTTGCAGAAAGCATCGCCGCGTGGCGGCCACCGCTTGCCAGTTGTTCGTTAGGTCGGCAGGCGGCCCCAGCATATAAGGAAGAAACAGCTGTAATCGCGGAAAAGGCGCGCTGTGGAGCCGCTAAATCGCGTTCGTATGGTTGCGCTTATTCCAAGTTCCCGGCCCCCATTCATGCTGCGCCCACTTTGGCGGCAACGTGGTTTTTGGCAATCTGGCGCTGACTGTTCATCAGGCTTGGTCATGATGGCCAGCCCCATTTATCCAAGAGGGTTTCCAAGAAAAATGTGCTAATGAAGCCTGTCAATCAATGGGCTCCAAGTTTCGTTGGATCGAGTTGTCAAGATTGCCGGGCATCCCGGCTGTCCGCCCTGCAAACCGCGCCATAGATTCTGCACTTCACTCCCAAGCACATAGCCTTGGCAGAAGCGGGGCGCTATGCTCACATCCTCATAGACCACACGCGCATCCGGAGTCCGGTATGGAAGTGATGTACTGGTTATCGCAGCAATCGCCATGGGTTTGGGTCATGGCGTCGGTAGGCTCGTCCGCGGCAGCCCTCTTGTGGGCGGTTGCCGAACACTAACGATACACAACTTTTGTAATAGCGGACGACACCTTATCCGCCGTAAACTGACTCCATGTTTAGAGCAATCAGCAACGCTGTTTATCGCACACCTTGGTGGGCAATGGGCCTAGGCGGCCTTTTCGTCATTTTGTTACTGGCCTTGTTCACGGTCCCCTTCAATGTGCTGCGGCTGACCGAATCCGGCAAAAGCCAAGCCGAAAGTCAGGCGATTCAACGCGAGATCGACTACACCTTCGGCGATAGCGCATTAGGCATTGCCGAACGGGTGGTGAGCGCGATGGGGCAACGAACCAGTGATCCGGCGCGCAAGTCCGAACTTGAAAAGGCCCTTAAGGATATCGCAGAGGCGCGAAGAGACATGTTTAACGCCGAGCGTGAAGCGACGCGCGCCATCGGCGATGCGAAACGTGATGTCGCTCGGGAAGCCAGTCGTGCTGCTAAAGAAGCAGCCAATGCCGCCCGCTCCACCGCTCGCGATGCGGCAATCAGCGCGCGCGATTTGGCCAAAGAGCGGATCGAAGAATTGCGCACAGCCCGGCGGGAAGCGGTCGATTTACAGTCGAGAGTTGGACTGAAAGATGCGGCGGCACTGGAGCCTTTCGATAAGGCCATCAAGGCAGCCGAGGAAAACGAACGAGCCGCCGAAGAGGCACTTAAACAGCTTAAGGATAAACAACTCCAGTTTTCTCTCGGTATGGGCGCGGACGGCATTAAATTCATGGGCAACGTGCCTAAGGAAACGCTCGTTCCGGCTGTCCCTGCACCCTCGAAAGCAGACAAGGCTGCCGTCGCACCACCAGCGTCTGACGCCTTGAATTTGGAAGGTGGTAACAAAGACAAGCGCGCCCGCGGAGTTATCTACGTTGGCCCCGACAACCGGCAAGTCATTACGATAGATGTTTCTGGTGAAGTCGGTGCAGAGAAACCGCCGCTACCGCTATTACCTGCCGAGCTGCGTGAAGATATCCGTCGCAAGGTGACGAGTGACTTCAGGCGCATGGGGATTGGCTCCGCGTTGATTGTGACGTTCATCCCGTTATTCATCATGTTGCTGATTGCGAAGTTCTACATCGGGCGCTCGCGGCGTGCGCTGGAAGTGGCTAACCTCAAAACAAAGGAAGCAGAGTCGGCAAACGTTAATCGCCAAATCGTCGAAGCGAAACTGATGGCGCTACAGGCACAGGTTGAGCCCCACTTTCTCTACAACACGTTAGCAAATGTGCAAGCACTTACAGAAGTCGATCCACAAAAAGCGAATGAGATGACCGGGCACTTGATCCAATACCTGCGTGCGTCATTGCCCAAAATGCGCGAAAACATTTCCACTGTAGGACAAGAAATCGAACTGGTACGTGCCTACTTAAATATCCTCAAAATGCGCATGGGCGCACGTCTTGAGTTTGGTATTGACGTACCCGAAGACTTGCTGGTGCTGCCGTTTCCACCGTTGATGCTTCCGTCACTTGTTGAGAACGCGATTAAACATGGCCTTGAGCCACAACGGGAGGGCGGGCGCGTTGATGTCCTGGCAGAACGCGTTGGGACGGGTGATGACGCCATGATCCGCCTGATCGTCAAAGACACTGGCCGAGGATTTTCAGATGCTCCAGTTCAAGCTGGCAGCGGGGTAGGTCTCGCCAATGTCCGCGAGCGGCTGGTAGCCTTGTTTAGCGGACGAGCCCATCTCACGCTTGAGGCAAACGCCCCCAAAGGATGTATCGCCACGATTGAAGCTCCCGCCAAGGGGTCTGCCCCATTTTCGACGACGGCAACTGCGCCGGCTGAAAAAACGATACATAGGACTTGGCGCAGCAAGATTCTTCATTTTGCCGCCCGCACCCATAGTTTCTGGGCGAACCTTCTTGTCAAAGCATTTGGCTTCATTGTCGCGCTACTGGGCGTCATGTTTATCATCGGCATAATTGGCCTCGCTTCGGGGCTGCTGCCCATGACTATTGGCGACACGCCGATTTCCGGAATTGAGGGAATGGCGCTTGGTACGATTGCACTGCTGTTGGCGTTCGGCGCCCTTTCAATAGCTGCTCTTGTCGTTCTAGCGGTTATCTATGGACTGGGATTTCTGCTGCTGGCCGTGGCGATCGGTGTGCCAGTCATTGTGCTGTTGAGCATTTTCCCGGCACTGTTGCCATTTGCCGTCATCGGCTTTGTTGTTTACTGGTTCTGGTGGCGCAAGCGCACCAAGGCTGCCGCTACCGCGTTGCCTAAAGCGTGATGTAATCGAGTCGGTAGCAAGTGGAGCGCCGCCGAGCGCAAGAGACATGCAGGGATCGCGTGAGTTTTTCTTGAGTCAACCAACTTCTGAATAGCCGACATGAACTTAACAGCAATCATCGCCGAGGACGAACCAATTCTCCGCGCACAACTAAAGACCAAGCTCGCCAAGTTGTGGCCGGACCTAACAATTGTCGCGGACGTTGGTGACGGCGAGGCAGCGCTTGAGGCGATCGCAGAACATCAGCCGCAGCTGGCGTTCCTAGATATTCAGATGCCGGAGATGACGGGTATTGAAGTGGCACGAAGCCTCGCGGCAAACAAGACGCTGAAGTGCCACATCGTTTTTGTAACGGCGTTTGACCAATATGCGATCGACGCATTTAATACCGGTGCCATCGACTATGTGCTGAAGCCGTATTCGGATGATCGTCTCCAAGCCGCGGTTGAGCGCCTCAAGGAGCGTTTAAGTGCGGTTCCTGTACAGCCACAGAATCTCGACTCGCTGATGCAGCAACTGGCTGCAAAATTCAACCCCACGGCGGAGAAGTTGAAGTGGATCAAGGCGAATATCGGCTCGGCTCTCCGATTGATCCCGATAGATGAGGTGTTGTTCTTTCAGTCCGATGAAAAATACACACTCGTCGCGACCAAGGAGTTTGACGCATTAATCAAGACGCCCATCAAAGATATTTTAACGGGTATCGATCTGGACAAGTTCTGGCAAATCCATCGCTCTACCATCGTGCAGGCCGCGGCGATTGATGCGGTCACACGGGATTTCCGCGGACAAGCCACGGTGAAGGTGAAGGGCCGAAAAGAAAATCTGACCGTTTCGCGTCCGTTTTCGCATCTTTTTAAACAGATGTAAGCTGTCTGAGCCAGACTCAGACCCCCACTTTTGCCAATTTCATCGCTAGAAACTTGGCTTTGTCGTTGAAATCGCGCTAGTCGCTTTATGCTCCCGCAGAATTGAGGCTTCTTTCATCGGAGCGATTTCATGAATTCCCTGCCCTGGCGGTTTTGGATCAATTTTGTGTTTGCGGTCGGGCTCGGACCCGCGTTGGGGGTGGGGGCTGGCATGGGTGCCTCCACTGGGTCGGTTTGGATCGGCGTCTTCTGCGGTCTTTTGTTCGGCGTTTTGTTTATGGCGGGTGCCGCGCTACTCTACCGGCGCGCCATGCGTCGCAGAAATCCAGGCTTCACCTTCAGCGATGCAAACGTGCGACAGGAGGCAACCATCGAGTTGCCCGTGGATGCGGCAGACGCATTCCATTTGTGCACCGACGCACTGAACGCGCTGCCAGGATTCTTCGCCACAAAATCCGATCCTGCTACTGGCTACATCGAGGGAATCACCGGTGGCGGCGGGGCGGCATATTTGGGGTTCGGCGCACCAGGGGAAAAACTTCGGGTCAAGATTGACGCGGCTGGCGAAGCGTCGTCACGGGCCTCGATTGTGAGTCAGCCAGAACCACTATTTGCAGCTCTGGATTTCGGGAAGAACAGGAAGAATATTTCAAGTGTTTCTGCGCACATCTACGCAGCGTTACGGCTTCGTCTGGATGAAGCGAAGGAGTTGGCAGAACGCGCCGAAATGCAGCGCGCGCTGACGGTTGCGAAGTTGAACGCATTGCAGTCGCAAATCGAGCCACATTTTCTATACAACACGTTGTCTAATGCGCAGTCGTTGACACGTACAGATCCGAAACGCGCCGAGGTTATGCTGGGTCACTTGATCGTGTTCCTGCGAGCATCGCTGCTGCAAGACGCGGAGGCTCAATCGACGTTGGGACATGAGGTCGATCGTGTTGTGTCATATCTGGAAATAATGAAAATTAGAATGGGCAGCCGTCTCCAGTATCGGATTGATATCGAAAAGTCGGTGAAGAGCCACACATTTGCCCCACTCATGTTGCAGACGCTGGTTGAGAACGCGATTAAACACGGGCTCGAACCGAAGCCTAGCGGTGGCATGGTTGAAGTGACGGCCGAAGTTACCCATAAGCAGCTGCTAGTTCGTGTGGTTGACAACGGCCAAGGCTTCGTCGCCGATAGTGGCGGTACCGGTATCGGCCTGCGTAATGTGCAAGAACGACTGCGAATCGGTTACGGCGAACGTGCGACGTTTGCACTGCAATCGAGTCCAAGTGGCGGTGTCACCGCAATCATCTCAATTCCGCTAGTGACTTAAACATCTGCCGATCTCAAGAGAAAGAACAAAAATGCCCATCACTGCAATGGTCGCCGAAGACGAACAACTCCTGCGTACGGATCTGGTGAATGCGCTCGCGCAGGTCTGGCCTGAACTTGTTTTAGTTGCTGAAGCGGAGGACGGGGCAACGGCGTTAGAGTCAATAGCAGCGCACAAGCCAGATGTGGCGTTTCTCGATATTCGCATGCCGGGCCTCACCGGTTTGGATGTTGCCGCTGCGCTTGCAGATACATCGCCGTGTACCCAGATTGTGTTTGTCACGGCTTATGACCAATACGCGATAGACGCCTTTAAACAAGGGGCCGTGGATTACCTGATGAAGCCTATTTCAAATGATCGGCTCGTTGAAACGGTAGGACGTTTGAAGAGTCGCGTCGGCGTCGGCAGCAACACGCTTCAGGTCGCAGAACTTATCAGGCAGCTCGCAGGTGGCGCACAGTTAGCGGCCCCACGAACGCCATTGACTTGGATCACGGCGAGCGCCGGCCGTGAAAGCCGGCTCATCATGGTCGATGATATTGCATGTTTTCAGGCAGACAACAAGTACACCGTATTGATGACCGCTGAAGGAGAGGCGTTGATCAAGAAGCCAATAAAGGAACTGATTGCCGAGCTTGATGAAGGCCAGTTCAAGCAAGTCCATCGGTCAACGATTGTTAATCTCAGGGCGATTAAATCTATTGCCCGCGATGACACTGGCAGGGGCCTCATCAAATTCAAGTTTGGGACTGGATCGGTAACCGTTAGTCAGCCATTTATGCATTTATTCCGAAATATGTGACCCGGTCGCATGAAGCCGGGCTTTGCGAGAAAATGACGTTTTCCTTTCCCATAGCCTGCCCACATGATCTATCGACTCGGTACGACTGCCCCGCAACTCAGAGGCAATAACTACATCGCACCAAATGCAGCAGTCATTGGTGATGTTGTGATGGAGAAGAATGCCAATGTCTGGTGGGGTGTGACGATACGGGGCGACAACAACACCATCACACTTGGCGAAAACGTCAATATTCAGGACGGCGCGGTGTTACACACCGACGATGGTGTCACGCTTCATCTGGAGAAAGATGTTTCGGTCGGGCACATGGCGATGTTGCATGGGTGCACCGTAAAAGAAGGCTCGTTAATCGGTATCCGCGCCGTTGTGCTTAACAATGCGGTGATCGGACGTGAATGTCTCATCGGTGCCGGCACCCTTATTTCCGAAGGGAAGGTGATTCCCGACCGTAGCCTGGTGTTAGGCGCACCCGGTCGGGTGGTCAGGCAGCTGACTGACGATGAAGTGAAAATGCTTCGTTGGATCGCCCAGCACTACGTCGAAAATGCCGAACGATATCGTGACACGCTGGCTGAGGTGAGTTGAGCTGGTCGGTCGATGAGCGCGAGGGCGAACACGATGGATGCTGATCTGGATCTGCATCAGACGGTCGCGTCAAGATTTGTTGGCTGGGCGATTTTCGCGTATGTGCTGATTCTTGTTTACGCCAGTCTCGCTCCATTTGTTGGCTGGCAACAGCCGCGCGGGATCACCCTCTTTGATTGGCCGCGCTACATCACCTACTTTGATGTATTAATCAATGTCGCCGCGTACACGCCGCTCGGCGCACTGGTTGCTGCACAGTTACAACATCCGCTCAAGCCTTTTGTCGGTGAAATTCGTCGATGGTTGCTCATCGTCGGTATTGCTGTTGCTGCCGGATTCGTCCTCTCCTTCTCGCTGGAATTCCTACAAGCGTTTCTGCCTGGTCGTGTATCGTCGCCACTCGATTTTCTGGCCAATACCGCCGGCGCGGCGTTGGGTGCGGTGTTTATGTTGGCATCCTTTGGTCGGCGCGTCATCCACTTGTTATTGGTGGTGCGCCGCCAACATTTCTCCGATGCGCAGTTGACCGACTGGGGGGTGTTGCTGCTTGTGCTTTGGTTGATCGCACAGTTAAACCCGGCCATTCCCTTCTTTGAGGCGGGCATGCTTGCAGAGCAAACTGCATCGGTCGACTTGACAACCGGCGGTACCGTAACGCCCTACGACCCGCTGTTCTTGCTTCCCCAAGTGGTTGGCATAGCGCTCAACGTTGCTGCGTTCGCGATGTTTGTTTCCGTATTGATACATTCCAACCGGTCGTCACTTCCGCGCATCGTGGTGATTTTGGCCATCGGTTTTGCTGCTAAACTGACGATGGCGTCGTTGCTGCTCAAGACGCCACAACTTGTTTCCTCTCTGTCGCCGGCAACGGTCATCGGGGTAACATCGGGGTTATTGATGCACCTGTTCTTCTCAACGCTGCGTTATCGATGGCGTGCATTTTGGGCGGCGATGTTTGTTTTTGCCGGTGGCGTGATGGCGAAACTAGCCAGTGTGTACGCAGCGCTTGATCAGGCCCTGCGACTCTTCAGCTGGCCGTACGGGCAACTCGCGAATTTTGCGAGCCTCACTCGATGGATTAACGAAGTATGGCCGCTGGCGGCTCTGTTGTTGCTTGCGGTCATATTTGTCTCAACGAAATCGGATTCGACATGAGTTATTTCAAGCAACACGTCTTCTTTTGTGTAAACCAACGGCAGGCGGGAGAAAACTGTTGCAACAACCACTGTGCTGAAGACGTACGTGGTTATGCAAAAAAACGTATCAAAGAGCTGGGCCTGAATGGTGAGGGAAAAGTACGCATCAACACGGCGGGATGCCTAGATCGTTGTGACGAAGGCCCGGTGCTCGTCGTTTATCCTGAAGGCGTCTGGTACACCTACGTGGATAACGCTGACATTGATGAAATTATTAGCGAGCACATACAAAACGGGCGTGTCGTTGAACGCTTAAAGATCTAGGTTGGCAATGGCGGCTCAGGTCCCTAGTGATCGTTCTGTATTCCGCGGCCCGGCGGGGAGTATCGAAGTGGCAGCTTACATGCCTTCGGAGATTGCGCCTCGCGCCATTGCCGTCGTGGCCCATCCACATCCGCTGTTCGGCGGGACGATGGACAACAAGGTCGTCACGACGATCGCCCGTACGATGTTTGACGCCGGTGCTGCGGTGTTTCGTTTCAACTTTAGAGGCGTGGGTAATTCCGAGGGAGTGCACGACGAAGGTCGCGGCGAAACTGAGGATATGCTGAGTGTTATCTCGCACGCACGTGCCGCAGCGGCAAGCGACACTCTGCCCTTGTGGCTGGCGGGATTCTCGTTTGGTGGCGCCGTGACATTAGCCGCCTCTGAAAGGGCAACAGCCCACGAGATGGTGCTTGTGGCACCGGCGTTTCAACGTATCGCCCATTGGGCTAACGTACAAAACGGCGGCAGTCCACCGGCCTCAACGCTGTTGATTCATGGCGAAAACGATGAGACCGTGCCGCTGGCGGACTCAATGGACTGGGCGCGGAGCAGGGATATGGCGGTGACAGTGGTGCCCGGCGCAGACCACTTCTTCCATATGCGGTTACACATCATCAAGCGATTGGTTGCAGGCCAGCTTCGGTGACACGCGCTGAGGGGTAGGCAGTTTGGCCAGTCGCTTCGCAGGGCGAGTTGTGTCATATTAGACGGCGATCTTTCGCTCGTATGTCTAATCACCGTTCGCCTTCCCTACGCTGAACATATGCTTAACGCAATTCCGATCTTTACCAATCTCAATCCGATGCAGCTCGCTAGCATCGGCGCGCATCTAGCGCTCAAGGTTTATGAAAAAGGCGAATATGTTTTGCGCGAGGGTGTGGTTGGCGATTCGCTCTACGTGATTCTGACCGGCCAGGTGAAGGTGTTTTCGGTGGATCCAACCGACCCCACTCGAGAAGTGATCCTCAAGACTCTTGGCCCAGGCGAATTTTTTGGGGAGTTGCCGTTGTTTGATCAAGAGCCGCGCAGTGCGAGTGTGGCAACGATGGAGCGTTGCCACTTGCAGATACTCTCGTATCGCTCGTTTCGTAAAGCCATCGAAGCCTCTCCCGACATTGCACAACGGGTCATGGAGACACTCGCTCGCAGACTGCGCGCTGCAACCCGCAAAATCGGTGACCTTGCACTACACGACATTTCCAGTCGGGTATCAAGAACGCTGCTTGAGTTGGCGATCATGTCCAACGGTAGACGGGTTTTCGGAGAGCCTTTCACCCAACAAGATCTTGCGAACATGATAGGTGCGTCGCGCGAAATGGTGAATCGCACCTTAAAGGATCTCGAAGAGGGCGGCTACATCTCTGTGGAACGAAAGTCCATCACCATCCTAAATGATCGAATGCCGAACTAGGTGAAAAAAAGCCCACTCTCAAGTGGTTTTTTTTTGCTTGAAACCGATTACTTGTACTTCACGCTGCAGCCGTAAGGTGTGGTTGAGGCGGTGCTTATGGGTTTGTTCGCTTTGGATTCATCCAACGCCGCTACGACAAAGTTCTTCGCCGTCTTGATCTCTTCTTGTTTGGTGCCACGCTTGTCGTCGATCGCGCCTGCATAAACCAACATCCCGGCGGGATTGATGACGTACATGTGTGGCGTGGTTTTCGCCCCATACAGCTGCCCCACTTTGCCATCGGCATCTACCATGTAGTTATCGGGCGCCGCTTTCTTGTCCGCGATGTAGCCCTTGAGCTTGTCGTTATTCATGTAATCCTGATGCGTCGGATTGGTTGAGTTGACCGTTAACCAGACGGTATCTTTTGCATCGTATTTGTTTTGCAGAGATTGCATATTGCGGGAATCGTAGTGTTTGACGACGAAAGGACAGGCGGGGTTATGCCACTCGAGAACAACGTGTTTACCTTTGAAGTCCGCAAGCCTTACGGCTTTGCCGTTGATGTCGTTAAGGCTGAAATCCGGCGCCGGCTGTCCGACCGATGCGGTATTGGCGGTGGCAGCGGTGGCAACCAGGGTTGAGGCAATCAAGGATGCGAGAAGTGAGTGTTTCATGGCTTTCCTTACTGAAAGATTTGGTCAGAATTGGTGGGGGAACAGAGCCCGCAGCACCCAGAGCTACTAAGAGCGAAGAGTGCCAAAATAGTTGCAGTGCGCGCATGATACACGCCAATAAAAAAGGCTTCCAATGGGAAGCCTTTTACTAAGATGTGGCCAGTTAAGCCATCTGCTTTTTGAGTTCCATGTCGACCGCGTGCATGTATTGTTCGGTCGTCAGGTAAGGATGATCCGGGCGGATCAAGATTGCCAAATCCTTGGTCATTTCACCGCGCTCGACCACATCCACACAGGCTTTTTCGAGCTTCAACGCAAAGTCGACTACCTCCGGCGTGCCGTCCATGCGACCACGCGCCTGCAGCCCGCGTGTCCATGCGTAGATCGACGCTATTGGGTTAGTCGAAGTTGGCTTGCCCTGTTGGTGCATGCGGTAGTGGCGCGTCACCGTACCGTGCGCGGCTTCGGATTCAACCGTCTTGCCATCCGGGGACATCAAGACTGAAGTCATCAGACCAAGCGAGCCGTAACCTTGCGCCACGGTATCGGACTGCACGTCACCGTCGTAGTTCTTACACGCCCAAAGGTAGCCGCCGCTCCACTTTAGGTTGGAGGCGACCATATCATCGATCAGGCGATGTTCGTATGTCAGCCCTTCCGCTTCAAACTTTGCCTTGAACTCGGCGTTAAAAATTTCTTCGAAGAGATTCTTAAAGCGGCCGTCGTAGATTTTTAGAATCGTGTTCTTGGTGGACAGATAAACAGCGTATTTGCGTTGTAAGCCATAGTTAAAGCAGGCACGCGCAAATCCGGCGATCGACTCGTCGAGGTTGTACATCGAAAGTGAGATGCCGGCCCCCGGTGCCTTGAAGACTTCTTTTTCGATCGGCGCGGAGCCATCACTCGGTGTGAACTTCACAGTGAGGGTGCCTGCGCCCGGGAACTGAAAGTCTGTTGCGCGGTATTGGTCGCCAAAGCCATGACGGGCGACGACGACAGGTTTGTCCCAGTGCGAAACCAAACGCGGGACGTTTTTGCAAATGATCGGCTCGCGGAAAATGGTGCCGTCCAAGATATTGCGGATGGTGCCGTTCGGCGACTTCCACATTTGCTTCAAGTTAAACTCTTTGACGCGTGCCTCGTCTGGCGTGATGGTGGCGCATTTGACGGCGACACCGTATTGCTTGGTTGCCATCGCCGATTCAACGGTGACCTTGTCGTCGGTCGCGTCGCGATGTTCCATGCCCAAGTCATAGTACTTGAGGTCAATGTCCAAGTACGGGAGGATCATTTTTTCGCGAATCATCTGCCAGATGATGCGAGTCATTTCATCGCCGTCCATCTCAACGACTGGGTTTTTGACTTTAATTTTGGACATGGATTTTCCTAGGGGTTGAAGGAGCCCGGCGACTGCGAACACAATGCCAAGGGGAACAACAAAATCTAAAATTATAGCAAACAGGTCAGCCCCGCGTGCGACGTCGACTGTTCAAACCCTAGCAAAGACAGGCGTTTCCAGCAAATTTCGCTTTGAAACCCCCGTCTTTTTTAGACCTTTGCTACCCAAGCCTCTGCCAAACGCTTACCGTCGGCGCGTCCCGTGACCAAATCCGTGTTGGTTCGATTTTCGCGCGCAACAAACATTGACGGATGAAGGCAACCAGCCCGGTTTTAGAAGGATGCGCTTTTTAGAAAAAAAGCCCCTAGCGCGTGGCGCTAAGGGCTTGATTTTGGTGGCCTGGGGCGGAATCGAACCACCGACACAAGGATTTTCAGTCCTCTGCTCTACCGACTGAGCTACCAGGCCGTTATTCCCATAGCAACTGCAAATTTTTTCGCTGAGATCGCAAGCCTTTGCTCCTCCACGAAACCCTTTGCAGGGCTTTCGCTTCGTCGGGCGCAAAACGGCGGCACGCGAATTTTCTGCCTGACCCGACTGCGCTATCAGGCCAAAATTTGATCTTTACCGAAGTCAGCGTACGAAGTGATGCGGAAAACCGTTGATTATACTGTCATTGTCCCTCGATTCCAAATTGTCCTATACGTCCAGAATCATTGTGGCTCTTCTGGCTTTGATTTTCTCGGGGGAATTGGTTGCAACACAGGGTATTCGACCCTTGCTTCGGATGACGGATTCCGCCAAGGCTGAGATCGAAAAAAAGACCCGCAGACAAGTATATCTGCGGGCCAACTGGCCAGGTGGAGGACTCAACTCAACCCAGGCACTTAGCCTGTCCGCAAGATGTTGCGCGCAGGCTAATCCTGCCGAAATCAATAGTCGCGGTGAACGTCCATATCCTTTGTTTCACGGATAAAGATCATGCCGATAACGAATGTCCCTAGCGCCACCACGATTGGATACCAGAGTCCGTAATAGATATCACCAGTCGCCGCGACCATGGCAAAGGCGGTGGTTGGTAACAGACCGCCAAACCAGCCATTTCCGATGTGATATGGCAGGCTCATCGAGGTATACCGGATTCGTGTTGGGAATAATTCAACCAGCATCGCGGCAATCGGTCCATACACCATCGTAACCAGCACCACCAGCACGAAAAGAATTGCAACGACCATGATTTTATCCATCTTCGCATCATCGGCAGTGGCGGTAAGCCCGACCGCCTTCGCTGTTTCCAGAACGTCTTTTTTGAAGGCGGCGATTGCGGCGGCACTTTCTTTGTCGAATCCATCCTGTTCCGAATTGAGCTTTGCTTCTGGCGCACTAATGATTTTGTCACCTATCGTGACCGTCGCAGATGCGCCTGCCGCACCTGCCAAGTTTCCATAGGGCACAAATGCCTGAGCAAGTGTTCGCTTGGCGATATCACAGGACGTCGTGAAGTGAATTTCACGCGCAATCGGGCTGCCTTGAAAAGAGCAAGTGGCCAAATCCGACGTAACTGTGACCTTGGTGGATTTCTGCGCGGCAGCGAGTGCAGGATTCGCTGCGGTCATCAATGCCGGAAACAGCGTGAAGTACGAAAGCGCCGCAATTAGGCAACCTATCATGATGATCATCTTTCGCCCAATCTTGTCGGACAGCCAACCGAAGAAGACAAAGAAGGGTGTACCAAGCAATAGCGACACCGCAATCAGGATATTGGCGGTCTTCGGGTCGACCTTGGCAATGCTGGTCAAGAAGAACAGCGCGTAGAACTGCCCGGTATACCAAACCACGGCCTGACCCGCAGTGAGACCCAATAGCGCGAGAATCACGATCTTTAAGTTCCTCCATTGACCAAACGATTCAGTCAAAGGTGCTTTGGATAACTTGTCCTCGTCCTTCATTTTCTGGAATGCGGGGGATTCATTCATGGAAAGTCGAATCCAGACGGAGATTCCAAGCAATACGACGGAGAGCAAGAATGGCAACCGCCAGCCCCAGTCATCGAACGCAGTTCCGGTAAACTCGCGGCACGCAAGAATGACCAACAGCGACAGGAAAAGTCCTAGGGTGGCGGTAGTCTGAATCCAACTTGTGTACAGACCGCGCTTACCATGCGGCGCGTGTTCCGCCACATATGTGGCCGCACCACCATACTCACCGCCTAGGGCCAAACCCTGCAACAATCGCAATACGATTAGCAGCATTGGGGCGGTCAGACCGATTGCTTGGTATGTTGGCAAACAGCCGACCACGAACGTCGATGCGCCCATGATCAAAATGGTTACAAGAAAGGTGTATTTACGACCAGCCATATCCCCCAACCGGCCAAAAACCAGTGCGCCAAATGGTCGAACTAGGAAGCCGGCCGCGAACGCGAGTAGGGCAAAGATATAGCCAGCCGTCGGATCGAGACCGGAAAAAAACTTCTTGGCAATAATCGGTGCAAGCGAGCCGTACAAATAGAAGTCATACCATTCAAAGACGGTGCCAAGAGAGGAGGCAAAAATGACCTTGACCTCTTCCTTGGTCATCGGTCTTTCATCCGCATTGGTTTCTGCAATTGCTGACATCTTTTGCCTCCAGTTGTTTTTGTGGATTGTCGCGCCAGGTGCAAGGCCAAAAAAATCGCTGCACTCTTTTGGAGTGCAGCGTCAAGGCAGACTGCAACACTCACCGCAGTCCACTCGGGGTTCACATCACTGGTAACGAAATTAGGATAGGAGACTAACCTTACAGTCGGCTGACAGGGGAGAAGTGTTTATGCTGCGGTGCAGCAGCTCGCAGGCGCTATTTTGGGGATAGTCTTACAGACGTTTTTGCCGAACAATCGTCGATTCAGTTCGCTCCGAGCGAAACCTCAAAGCGGGTACCAGATCGACCAGGCCGCGCAACGAGCGCGACAGGCGCGTGATGCAGGTCAGCGATCTCTTTGACGATCGCCAGCCCAAGGCCGGTTCCGCTAGGGCTAGGCTTATCGGACGCGTCGGTTGGGGTTCCCCGAAAGAAGCGCTCCCAAATACGCGACTGATCCGCTGCGGGGATTCCTTTGCCGTTGTCCTCGACAAACAACACCCAACGCGACTCGCGGCCTTCGATGCCGACCGTAACCGCTCCGCCGGGCGGCGTATGACGTATCGCGTTGTCGAGCAAATTTGTAAGCATTTCCCCGAGCAGCAGTGGATTACCGGTCGTTGTGGCCTTCATTTCTCGGCAATCTACGCCGAGATCGATGCTCTTTGCAGCCGCATCCGGCAGACGATCCTCTACGACCCGTAAGATCAAGTCGTTTAGATGAACATCTTCAAAACTTTCGCTCCCGCTATGTTCGGCCCGGGTAAGCGTGAGCAGTTGATCGATCGTATGTGCGCTACGCCGGGTCGCCTGATAAATCAGCTCAAGCGCTCGCTTGCGGTCGGCGTCATCTTGGCTTCGAAGTGCAAGTTCTGTTGTGAGCAGGAGACCTGCGAGGGGTGTTCGAAGCTGGTGGGCGGCGTTGTCGATGAATCGCTGCTGCCGGATGTTTTCGGATTCAACGCGAGCCAACAGTTCGTTAAAGCCAACTACCAATGGCATCAACTCCAACGGTGCGCGTTGGACGTCAAGCGGCGTGAAGTCATTTTGATTACGAGCCACCAGATCGTTGGACAATTTGTTAAGTGGTTTTATGCCTTGACGCAATCCAAGTAGTGCGAGTGCTGCCGCCAGCGGAATGGATAGTAGTTGGAGGGGTAGCAATGACAAAAGCATATCGCTTGCCAATGACTCTCGCCTAGTGACAAGTTCAGATAACTGCACCACGACCGGCGACTCTCCGTTCGCGGGAATCATTGAGAGGGCGGCAACACGTACTCTGGAACCGTCAATGATCTGATCGGAAAAAGATATTCTGCGTTGGCTCGCCACGACAGGCAGCTCCGGTTTAGCCCGAAGAAGATTGCTGCTACCAATAAATGTGCCGTTTACGTTGTCAACGCGCATTTCATGCGCAGCGGCGTCATCATCGGCAAGAAGTGCCTGCAAGTCAACGTTTAGCAACACATTATCTGTCGCCGTGTTGAAAACGAGATTCTCGGCCAAACTACGAACCTTGGCTTCCAGACCACGGTCAAACACGCGCTCTGCAACCCCCATAGCGATGAAGTAACTTAGCACCATTGAAACAGGCCAAGCGATGATCAATGGTGCCAGCATCCAATCCATCACCTCGCGCAAAAGCGAGGTCCTCCCATGATCGGTGGCTAAAGCACGCATTTACGTATGATGTAGAAAAAGAATACTTATGCGTTGGCTAAGCTGATCACTCAATTGCAGGATCCAGACAATAACCCACGCCGCGTATGGTGCGTATGTGTACGCCAGCCACTTCCACCTTTTTTCGCAACCGGTGGATATACACCTCGACAGCGTTTGCGCTAACCTCTTCGCCCCACTCAAAGAGCAAGTCAATGATTACACTTTTGCTGATCACGCGCCCTTTTCGGGTTAGAAAAATCTCAAGCAGTCCAAATTCGCGAACCGACAGTTCGATCACCTGATCTCCCGCGTAGGCCGTTCTGGCGTTGGCATCGAAGTGTAGCCGCCCGTGCGTAACAATCAGTTGAGATTGCCCGGTCGTGCGACGCAGCAGTGCCCGAATACGAGCCTCCAGCTCGCGCAATGAGAATGGTTTTACCAGATAGTCATCAGCCCCGCAGTTAAGGCCTTGTACGCGATCATCAATGCCATCCAGCGCAGTGAGGATTAAAACAGGTGTGGCGTCCTTACGCTCTCGCATACGCCGCAACACGTGAAGGCCATCCATACTGGGAAGACCGATATCGAGAATGACCAGGTCAAATGATTGTGACGCGACGGCAGAGTCGGCGGCGGTTCCTGTGCTGAGACGTGGTCGGTGACGTAACCCGCATCACGTAGCGCGCGGGTTAGGCCGGCGCTGATGGTGGCATCGTCTTCGGCAATCAGGATACGCATTTAGGATTAATGGCGGTAGCAGGCGGTGAGCCCGCCCGTCGCCTAAGATGAATTACTTCTTCTGTTTGGCGATGATTTGATCCTTGATTTCGCCATAGACCTTTTCCGTGAGGACTTTTTTCTTCACAAGATCGTCTTTACCGCTATATGGGCGGGACTTGATGATCTTTGCCGCAGTTACTTCGCCGATACCTTTGAGAGTCATGAGCGTTTTTTCGTCGGCAGAATTGACGTCGACTAATTCCGTTTTTGCTTGCTCTTTTGCTGATGTTGCCGCAGGTGCCGCTGCTGGATTTGATTTTGGTGTTTCCGCTTTTTGCGCATACGCCGCAGTGGCCATGGTCATCACCACAGCAGTGAACAGTAGTTTCAATATCTTCATATGATTGTCCTTTCTTGGAATGAGATGAAGCGTCCTTGTTCAGGGAAGCGTCTTCTTTATTACATCACAACTAGGTACGGAAGCGATTGATAGGCGATGAAGTTGACGCATGCCAAGCAAGGCAAATTCACTGCCTGAAAAGCGGCGGCACGCTGTTATGTGGTTCGGTAAGATATCTGCATGAAACTGCACCGACGAACCCTACCAAGTGAAGAAACCATGTGGCGCGCCTTCGTTGCGCGCGATACCACCTTTGATGGTGTTTTTTTGACAGGCGTAAAGACGACTGGCATCTTCTGCCGCACCACTTGCTCTGCGAGAAAACCGAAACGCGAAAATGTGTCGTTTTTTGCCAATGCGGACGAGGCCATGTTTGCTGGGTTTCGCGCGTGCCTGCGTTGCAAACCGATGGCGCGTACCTTTGATAAGCCAGATCTCGTTGATCCTCTCGTAGAGCTTATCGAGGAAAAGGTCGGCATACGCATCCGTGACGGGGACCTGTTGGCCTTGGGCATCGACCCTTCAACCGCAAGGCGGCAGTTCAAACGTTACTTTGGAATCACGTTTCAGGCCTATAGCCGCGCAAGGCGATTGGGTGCGGCGCTGGCAGCCGTGCGGGAGGCAACAATCACGGGAAAGGATATATTGGTGCTCGATCAACAACTCGATGCAGGCTTCGATTCGCCAAGCGGATATCGCGAGGCCTTTGCCCGCTTGTTTGGTTCGCAGCCTTCAAAAGCGAGTGGCGTTACAGTGATGTTTTCGACCTGGCTTGACACGCCCTTAGGGCCAATGCTTGTCGTTGCCGATGACGCTGGCATTCACGTGCTTGACTTCGTCAATCGGCGCGGCTTGGAGAAGGAGATTGGCCGACTGCGGGCGAGAAACAAATGTGTGATTGTGCCGGGGAAGCAGCGTTACCTGGTTCAGGCTGCGAAAGAAATCGGCGAGTATTACGCGGGTAAACGACAAACGTTCACACTTCCGTTGGCCGACTGCGGAACCCCTTTTCAGCGATCCGTCTGGAAACAACTTCTGGCGATCCCGGTCGGCCAGACACGTACATATGCGGATATCGCAAGGGAGATTGAGCAGCCAAAGGCAGTAAGAGCGGTGGCGCGGGCGAACGGCGACAATTACCGGGCCATTGTGATTCCCTGTCACCGCGTAATTGGCTCAGACGGTACGCTGACGGGTTACGGGGGGGGATTAGCGCGGAAACAGTGGCTGCTGGACTTTGAGCGTCACACTGCAGAAGCATGAATATTGTTCTGCTGCACGGTAGTTGGCACGGTGCATGGTGCTGGCACAAAGTCGTTCCCCACCTCGAGCGCGCCGGACACGCCCTAGCTGTGCCGGACCTGCCCGCACATGGGCGTGACTGGAAGTTCGCGCGCGGACGAGTCACCCTGTCTGCGATGGCCGCATCCGTCTGCCGAGTGCTTGATCAGATGACAGAACCCGCGTTGCTGGTGGCGCATAGTCGTGGCGGTATTGTTGCCTCAACGGTGGCCGAGATGCGCCCACACAAACTGCGGGGCCTAGTCTTTTTGGCAGCGTATATGTTGAGGCATGGCGAGCGCGTCGCGGACCTGCTCCGCCTCGACCGCGACTCCTTGGTGCCCCCAAAGCTACACGTGAACAAAACCACGCTGACCGACAGCTTGGCCGAAGATGCTTACCGCCCGGCCTTGTATGCCGATTGCAGTGATGCCGATGTGGCCTTGGCCCGTACGTTGCTCACCGCCGAGCCAACGCTTCCTGCGTTGACGCGATTGCGGCTAACCAATGATCGATACGGATCGGTGCAACGGCACTACATAGAGCTCATCGACGATCGGGCAGTCACTATTTGGTTGCAACGCAGGATGATCGCAGCCTCACCCTGTGCCTCCGTCTCTTCACTCAACGCAAGTCACTCTGCGTATTTCTCACAGCCGGAACCTCTAGCCGATATCATCCATACGATATCGGCACATTGAGTCGGCTAGGGCTTGATGGCGGCAATCGCCTTTTGCGCCGCTTCCGCCGAGGTGTAGCGATCCCCAGGTTCCTTGGCCAACAAACGGCGCAATATCGGCTGGAATGGCGCAAATTTATCCGGCAGCATCGGCACTGGTGCATTCACGTGCATGGCCATGATCTCGACCGAGGTTGGCGCGAGATACGGCGGCCTTCCGGTGAGCATTTCGAAGAGCAAAACCCCCAGTGCGTATAAATCGCTGCGCGCATCTAGCGGGCTCGCTGTCGCCTGTTCGGGGCTCATGTAATAAGGTGTGCCGAGGGCAATATTGTTTTGCGTGAGTGCCAACCCCGACCCGATTTGTTTAGCGATGCCAAAGTCTGCAAGCACCGCTTCGCCGGTCATTCGCATCAGTATGTTGGCGGGTTTCAGATCGCGGTGGATGATGCCTGCGCCGTGGATGGCTCCGAGTGCTGCAGCGATTTGCTCAGCATACTTTTGCGCGCGTTTTGGAGCCATGCCGGCGTCAATGTCAAGCCGCAAATCGCCCCCAGGTAAATACTCCATCCCAATGTAGAGATAGTTTTCGACAAGCCCATGCTCAAATACCCGGGCAACGTTTCGATGCGAAATGCGAACCAACATCGAGTATTCGGTCAAGAATCGATTAATCACTTCGCGCTGCTCACCTGAACGATCTGGCAGCCGTGCCAGTTTCAGCGCGTGCTGGTCACCAGTGTGGAGGTGTTTCGCCAGCAACACCTTCGAGCTGGCTCCCTCACCTAACGTGCGTACTGTCTCGTAACCTGGAACCGAAAGCGCTGATCCACTTTCCCCTTTCAAGCCAAGCCCAACGGCGGCGTGCATCCCCATGCGGTTTCCTCGATCCGCCAGTCGTGAGGTAACCGCTTCGCCGAGCTCAGCTCCGCTAAAGGGTTTTATCAGAAAGTCACACGCCCCTACATTCATCGCCCGCTTAAACAAAGCGCGATCATCAGTACTGGAAATAAAAATCACCTCAGGCTGGCCGAGCGTTGGTGTCATTCGAACTGAGCGAATGAAGCTGAAACCATCCATGCCGGGCATGTTCACGTCGCTAAGAATCATATCGAACGCCCTGGAACGAATGAGGGCAAGCGCGTCTTCCCCGCTCGGTGCCACAGTAACCTCAAATTGACGAGCGCGCAGGGTTCGCGCGATTACCTCGCGAACGATTTCGTCATCTTCAACCAATAGTACGCTATTCATTGATGCGGTTCTTGTTTTGACTCACTGGCGCAATGATATACGGGTAACGGCGCGGCATAAACAAAAAAGCCCCGCTTTCGCGAGGCCTTTCGTTTTGTGCTGCGGCAATGTATCGCCGGTTTGAGCGACGAGATGATAGCAAGGCGGATGGTTGCGACGTGTACAGATTGGTACACGAGGCACCAGCCAACGATGCCAGCGCCCGTAAATCAAAGCGGATTTACATGTCCATACCGCCCATGCCACCCATTCCGCCCATGCCGCCCATGCCGCCACCAGGACCGCCAGCAGGTTCTTCTTTCGGCAGCTCGGCAACCATTGCATCGGTAGTGAGCATCAGGGAAGCAACCGATGCCGCGTTTTGCAACGCATAGCGGGTGACTTTGGTCGGATCCAAAACGCCCAGCTCGACCAAATCGCCGTACTGGCCGGTTGCCGCGTTGTAGCCAAAGTTACCTTTGCCTTCAACAACCTTATTTACTACGACTGAAGGCTCGTCACCAGCGTTTTGCGCAATCATGCGCAACGGCTCTTCGATAGCGCGGAGGATGATCTTGATACCGGCGTCTTGCTCAACGTTGTCGCCAGCAATCTTGCCTGCGTTGGTACGTGCGCGGAGCAGTGCGACACCGCCGCCCGCCACAATACCTTCCTCAACGGCTGCACGTGTTGCATGCAACGCGTCCTCTACACGGGCTTTTTTCTCTTTCATTTCAACTTCGGTCGCGGCACCAACGCGGATCACTGCCACACCGCCGGCCAACTTCGCCACGCGCTCTTGCAGCTTCTCTTTGTCGTAGTCGCTGGTTGCGTCCTCGATTTGCTTGCGGACGGTTGCAACACGTGCTTTGATCGCTTCTTGGTCGCCGGCACCGTCGATGATGGTGGTGTTTTCTTTCGCCACTTCGACTTTCTTCGCGCGACCGAGGTCTTTCAGGGTGACGTTCTCAAGCTTCAAGCCGAGTTCTTCTGCGATCACGGTACCGCCGGTCAGGATGGCGATATCTTCCAGCATTGCCTTGCGGCGGTCGCCGAAGCCAGGTGCCTTCACTGCGGTGGTCTTCAAGATACCGCGGATGTTATTCACAACCAGCGTGGCGAGTGCTTCGCCGTCAACATCTTCCGCGATGATCAGCAGTGGACGACCAGCTTTGGCCACTTGCTCAAGTACCGGCAGGAGGTCGCGGATGTTCGAGATCTTCTTGTCGTGCAACAGGATGAACGGCTCGTCGAGGTTGGCGACTTGCTTGTCTGGATTGTTGATGAAGTATGGCGAGAGGTAGCCGCGGTCAAACTGCATACCTTCAACGATGTCGAGCTCGTTTTCGAGCGACTTGCCGTCTTCAACCGTAATTACACCTTCCTTGCCAACCTTTTCCATTGCCTTGGCAATGATGTCGCCGATGTTGGCGTCAGAGTTGGCTGAGATCGCGCCGACTTGTGCGATTTCTTTATTGGTCGTGGTTGGCTTGGAAATCTTCTTGAGTTCGGAAACGATGGCAACCACTGCCTTGTCGATACCGCGCTTCAAGTCCATCGGGTTCATGCCGGCGGCAACATACTTCATTCCTTCGACAACGATTGCTTGTGCCAATACGGTGGCGGTGGTGGTGCCGTCACCTGCGACATCAGAGGTCTTGGAAGCAACTTCTTTAACCATTTGTGCGCCCATGTTTTCGAACTTGTCTTTGAGTTCGATTTCTTTGGCAACCGATACACCGTCTTTGGTGATGGTTGGCGCGCCGAATGAGCGCTCAAGAACCACGTTACGGCCTTTCGGGCCGAGTGTGACTTTGACTGCGTTGGCGAGAACGTTCACGCCATGGACCATGCGAACGCGTGCGTCGCCGGCAAATTTGACTTCTTTAGCTGCCATGATGAATACCTCGTATCAGAATTGAATTGGGTGCCGCGGAAATAGCGACGCGGCGAAATCGAAATGGGATTGTTGTCGAAGAAAGCGAGCAGTTGGTCGTCAGGCGAGGCGCGCGGAGAATTTCGAAGCGACGTGTACACCTTGGTACATAAGCGAGAAAGTCGAGCAGCAACAATGCATGGCGGCCAAACATGAAGCTTTACTTGGCGACAACGGCCATGATGTCTTCCTCGCGCATCACGAGGAGCTCCTCACCATCAACCTTAACGGTAGTGCCGGAGTACTTGCCGAACAATACTTTGTCTCCGACTTTGACATCAACGGGTGATACCTTGCCTTCTTCGTTTTTCTTGCCTGGGCCGATGGCGAGCACTTCGCCTTGGTCCGGTTTCTCGGCAGCCGTATCTGGAATCACGATGCCGGAGGCGGTCTTCCGCTCTTCCTCTAAACGCTTTACGATCACACGATCGTGCAGGGGACGCAATTTCATAACTCACTCCTAGTGGTTGGTTGAAACAAAAAACAAATCCGGTTTGCCGGTCCGACAAAGCGCGTTCGATTCGCCGGACAGCCTGCGCGACAGTTGGGTGGGAACTAATCGGGGATGATCTCTTGATCACGCGCGCCTAAACCAGTTAGCACTCGACTGCAACGAGTGCTAATTATAGTGCCGAAACCAACGTTTTCAAGTCACAACGCAGCGAAAGCGCTAGAAATCACCAATTTTGTGTAAGCGCACACTCATGTTAAGCCTCTTTCCGACTCAACTGTGTCCACAGCCACGGCTCAGCGCCAACCGAGCATTTGACCCAAATGGGCAGCTGTAGCGTAAAGAGCTGTAGGGCGGCAAATTTCGGTTACAGGTGCCCGATAACAAGAGAAGTGCGGACTCGCTTAGACCGCAGACGGTTTGCATTGCCCTTGGTGGTTGTGCGGCCGGGCAAGTGAAACCTGGCCGCTGCCGTGGGATGCGGCTCTGCTAACAACACCGCGTCAGCTAAAGAAATCAGACGTGTTGACGACAACATGAGACATCAAGTTGTCCAATCGTAAACCAAACGCCTTACTTCCTCGCACCCAGCCGGAGAACAGTAATGACCTCGATGCGCGTATCAACGATGCTGTTAAAAGCCAGCACGCTATTCGCTGATCTGCCTGAAACGACGCTGGAAGAAATCGCCGAGGGGGCACAGCGCCAAATTGTCGCCAGAGGTGGCACGATCGCTTTTGCCGGCGAAACGCCACAACATCTCTTTATCGTTGTCTCCGGCGTTGCTCACGCTGTCGTGGCTGATAGCGCGCGAAATCAAGTCATTCTCTCGACCTTTAAGGCCGGAGACCACTTTTGTGATGCCGAGTTGCTCGAGGATTCAGCCCTCACAGCAAGTGTCGTCGCTCGAAAGTGTTGCGAGGTTGTGATGATCGCGAAGTCGACTTTCAAGGATTTGGTCGCCCGATACTCTGCACTTTCTCTCGCATTGATTCGCATTCTAAACAAGCGCGTACGCACCGCTGATAACCGATTCGGCAGTATCGCGCTAAAGGGGCTTGACGCGCGCCTCGCCGATTTTTTGCTCTGCGAAGCACAGGTTGTCGACGGCACCCGCGTCGTAGGCACCCATCTGACTAAACGCGACATTGGTCGCATGATTGGCGCTTCAAGAGAAGGTGTAAGTCGCGCGATGAAAGATCTGCGAACCAGAGGCTACTTGGAGCAACGTGGTAAATCAATCGTGCTGCGCGAACACATCGTAAATCTGGCCGCCCGCTAGACGCAGCGACAGCGCATTGGCAAAACACCATACAAGCATCGTTTTCTTTCTAGCCACCATCTATCGTCGATGATCGATTACCTTTGCAGAAGGTCCCTTACGAGGTATTTTTGCAAACACCGACATTCCCGCTGCATTGTTCTTAGAGCGCTACGAAGTATTAATGAGCGCAAAATTTAGGCAGGGCCAAGCTGGGCAATTTGACAAAGCGGGAGACACGCTCGTTACGATGGCAATGGTCATATTCCGAAGCGACCCCCAAAACGCCGAAAAGAGCGGAATTGGATTGCCAAGGCGATAATTAGCAAGGACTTGCGGTGCGTCTACAGTTGAGCATCCCGACAGTAAAGGACTTCAAGTCTTCTGACCTATAGCGGCTGTTTTGTCTTCGAGTGCGCGCAGGATTTTCTTGTGTACCCCGCCAAACCCGCCGTTGCTCATGACGACAACATGGTCGTTCGGCCGCACAGTCGCGACAACCGCTTCAACCAGATTGGATAAGTCTTCAAACACGCCCGTTTTGCCGCTGATCGGCGTAAATGTCTCGCCCGCATCCCAGCCAAGATTGTGAGCGTGGATGATCACTAGGTCGGCGTTGGCGAGCGAGGCGGGCAGCGCATTTCGCATTGAACCAAGTCGCATGGTGTTGGAGCGCGGCTCCAATACCGCGATAATGCGCGCCAGGCCGACATGACGGCGAAGGCCAGCGAGGGTGGTGGCAATTGCGGTCGGATGATGGGCAAAGTCGTCGTATACAGTAATGCCATTTACTACCCCGCGTACTTCCATGCGACGTGCCACGCCGCTGAATTGGTTCAGCGCTTCGATTGATATTTTGACCGGCACACCGACATGGCGCGCCGCCGCGATGGCGGCAAGTGCATTCATTTTGTTATGTGTACCGGTGAGGTCCCATGTGACTGTGCCCCGATTTTTTTCGTCACAACGTACCTCAAACTGATTCTCCTCGTCCCCGCGACGAAAATCCCACTGCATACCCGGGCCGAAGTATTCAATCGGTGTCCAACTGCCCTTGTCGAGGGCGTTGGCGAGATGTGGCTCAGTGCCGTTTGCAACGATGAGACCATTTGCAGGCACTGTACGAACCAGATGGTGAAACTGTGTCTCGATGGCTTCGATGTTCGGAAAGATGTCCGCGTGATCAAATTCAAGGTTATTGAGAACGACAGTGCGCGAACGGTAGTGTACGAACTTCGAGCGCTTGTCAAAGAACGCCGTATCGTATTCATCCGCCTCAATCACGAAGAACGGCGAATCAGTGACAGGCAGGCGGGCAGAAATCCCAAAGTTTTTAGCGATGCCGCCAATCAAAAATCCGGGGCCAACCCCCGCATAGTCGAGTAGCCACGCCAACATCGATGAGGTGGTGGTCTTGCCATGCGTACCGGCAACCGAGAGCACCCATTTGCCTTGCAACACGTTTTCGCCCAACCATTGGGGCCCGGAAATATACGGTAAACCGCGATTGAGGATTTCCTCGATGATTGGCTTGCCACGAGTCATGGCGTTGCCCACCACGTAAACGTCTGCGGGATATTTTTCGAGTTGCTCCGCATCGAATCCTTCGTGTAATCCGATTCCCAGTGCTTCGAGCTGCGTGGACATTGGTGGATACACGTTGGCGTCACAGCCGGTGACCGTGTGGCCCATGTCCATTGCCAATGCGGCAAGGCCGCCCATGAAGGTGCCGCAGATGCCGAGGATGTGTAGGTGCATAGGAGGTGAAGATATGTCGAATTGGCTGGATTCTCCCATGCAAATGGTTGAAGTGATCGAACGTCAAAATAGTCGAGCGGCGTCGGAGTAAACTCTCAGACCGTCAGTCAGTCTCGCAGTCTAAGCGGTCGGTTGAAGTCTTAACACAAGGCCTCACCTTTAAGCACCGACGGTTGAATATAAAAGAGGGTTACCCATGGTTCCGCATCTCACCACGTCACTGACCGGCCCGCTGCTCGAACTGGAGCAAAAAATACTTGACTCTAGGCCGACCATTGAACATTGGTTCCGTGAGCAGTGGCAAACCCACACCCTGCCCTTTTATTCGTCCGTGGATTTGCGCAATTCTGGCTTCAAACTCGCGCCAGTGGATACCAATCTGTTCCCTGGCGGCTTCAATAATCTAAACCCTGCATTTTTGCCGCTGTGTGTACACGCGGCGATGTCCGCCGTGCAGCGTATCTGCCCTGACAAGCAGCGTTTTCTATTGATCCCTGAGAACCACACCCGCAACCTGTTTTACCTCACTAACGTCGCCGCGATTCGTCGGATTCTTGAGGGCGCGGGGTTAGATGTTCGAGTGGGTTCGATCAATCCAGAAATTACCTCCGCCACCACGCTCGATCTGCCCAACGGTGAGAAGCTCACCTTGGAGCCAGTCGTTCGTATTGGCAATCGTGTCGGCGTTGAGGGATTTGATCCCTGTGCGGTGCTGTTGAACAACGATTTGTCTGCGGGTGTGCCGCCGATCTTGGAAAACATCGAACAGCCGGTGGTGCCGCCGCTTTACTCGGGATGGACCAACCGCCGCAAGACCATCCACTTTCACGCCTATGACCGCGTGGCGGAAGAGTTTGCCAAGCTCATCAATATTGATCCTTGGATGATCAATCCTGAATTCTCGCAATGCGGACGCGTGAACTTTTCGGCGAAGGAAGGCGAAGAGTGCCTTGCTGCGAACGTCGATGCGGTACTCAAAGAAATTCAAGAGAAGTACAACCAATACGGCATCAAAGAAAAACCCTTTGTCATCGTCAAAGCCGACGCCGGCACCTACGGTATGGGTGTGTTGACGGCGCGGTCGGCGGACGACGTGCGCGACTTGAATCGCAAAGAGCGCAACAAGATGGCGGTGATCAAAGAAGGATTGGAAGTCAACGAAGTCATCATTCAAGAAGGTGTTTATACCTTTGAACGCGTCAACGATGCCGTGGCCGAGCCGGTCGTGTACATGATCGACCAATTTGTTGTTGGTGGCTTTTATCGCGTCAATACTGACCGTGGCATTGATGAGAACCTCAACTCGCGCGGCATGAGTTTTGTGCCGCTTGCCTTTGAGACCGATTGCCACACGCCTGATTGCGCCGGCCTGCCTGATTCGCCACCGAATCGTTTTTACACTTACGGAGTGGTGGCACGTTTGGCAATGCTGGCGGCGGCAAAAGAACTTGTAACGCTCGGGGAGATGGTTGATGCTGACAAAGCGAAAACCGCGCCCGCAGCAGGTGCGTCGACTTTGATTCGTCCTAACGCGATTGCGGCCGAATAATGGATATTGCCTTTATCGTTGATCCGATCGCCGGCCTCAAGGCTTATAAAGATTCGTCGGTGTTTATGATGCGTGAGGCTAGCAAACAAAGCCACAGCGTGTGGGCGTTTGAAGCCAAAGACATGTTCTCGCGTGGCAACGTCGTCTGCGCGAATGCCAAGCAACTCACATTATCAGCCGACAATCATGCGTGGTACGCCGTAACGCAAGAGGCAACTAAACCGCTCACCGAGCTTGGCGCGGTGCTGATGCGCAAAGACCCGCCGTTTGATCAAGAGTATCTCTACGCCACATTACTTTTGAGTCTTGCAGAGTCGCAGGGCGCGCGAATCATCAACCGCCCGGCATCATTGCGTGACTACAACGAGAAGCTGGCCATCTTGAAGTTTGCGGAATTTACTTCGCCCACACTTGTGACTTCGGATATGTCGAGTGTGCACGCGTTTATCGACGAACACCAAGATGTGATCCTGAAGAAACTCGATGGAATGGGTGGCACATCGATTTTCCGCGTGACCGCGACGGACGCAAACCGCAACGCCATTATCGAAGTGCAAACCGAATACGGGCGTTCAAGCATTATGGCGCAACGCTATATCCCAGCCATCGCGCAAGGCGACAAACGCGTACTCGTCATCGACGGCAAAGTCGCTGACCACGCGTTGGCGCGTATTCCTAAAGCCGGTGAAACGCGCGGCAACCTGGCGGCTGGCGGAAAAGGTGTCGCCATGCCGATCACGCCACGTGAACGCGAAATCGCTGAGGCACTCGGGCCAACACTCAAGCGCGATGGCCTCACCATCGTTGGTCTCGATATCATCGGCGACTACTTAACGGAAGTGAACGTGACTTCGCCGACTTGTATGGTTGAGATATTTGAGCAGACGGGTGAGAACATCGCGGCGAAGGTGATCGATGCGATCACTCAGGGCTGATTAGCAATTGCTTGAGACCAAGGTCTTGTACACTTCCGGCCAGACGCCGCTTTTCCCGCGACTATTCTGATTTGATATGTTGAGTCTCTTATTAGGATGAAAATCAAACCCACTCCGAAACTTTGGGTTTTGCTGGTGCCTAGATTTTGGCCCGCTTTCGCATGGGCGCTCTATTCGTGCAGCGAGGCACAAGGTGCTGAGCCTTCCCGGCCTCCTATCGTCGAAGAAATCCGCGTTTATGGCTTGCAAGAGCCGGAAGACCGCAAGAAAGCGGAAAAGCCTCCAATGCTCAAACTTCGTGAATTCCTTGACGCCAAAGGAAAGTCGCGCGGCACGACGTTTACAGAGAGTATTGATTCAAATGGGACGCGCACGGTCAGGGTCACTACTGGGATCCGCGAGTATTGGATATCGGAAACGCGAAGGCCTGATAGCTTCAGCTTATTGAATCCTGGCAACATCGCCACAAATTGCTGGGGTGGCGGTTGCAAATAGATGTCTCCGTAAAACTCGCAACTAGCCGCGTCATTTTTCGGCCAATCGCTGCGTTTCCCGGACGCCTTCTATCAGTATGGTTCGATCAGGCAACTCAAATGAAAACAATGCAACTTCGACCGCTATCGCTTTGGAATCCGTGACCACAAGCCTGACAGTGCGTCCGCTGAAGGAAGCCGACCACGCTTCGTGGCTCACTCTTTGGAATAGCTACCTAGCCGACTGTGTTGCGGAAGGCATTGCTGCACCGCCGTCAGAGTGCACTGAATTAAACTGGTTTCGCCTGTTGTCAAACGAGGAAGCAGTATTCGGGCTGATGGCAGAAATTGAAGGTGAGTGCGTCGGCTTTGTTCACTATATTTTTCATCGAAGCACATTCCACGTTGATTCAATCTGTTACTTGCAAGACCTTTACACTTCCCCTAGCTTTCGTGGTCAAGGCATCGCCAGATCTCTAATTGAGGCCGTGTCCACAGCAGCAACCTTAGTCGGAGCAAAGCGGGTCTATTGGCAAACGGCTCAGTCGAATGAAAAGGCAATTTCGTTGTATGAGCGCATCGCCACCAGAACGCGTACATTCAGCTACCGAATGTCTCCCTGAGAATACGGCGCGCCAACTCGATGTCTCAACAGACGCGCCAACCTTCAACGCAGCATCAGGGTCTGAGTTAAGGTTTTTTAGCCGATCATCATTTGAGCTGAGTGCTGCTGGACTCTTCTCGACCAACCGAAGGTCGGCGTGTTGTCCGGCTCGATACTGGGCGCGTGAATCGCACTGCCTAGCTAGCCAAAACTGCACCCGCCGCGATTTTCAAACCCGTTATAATGCATCACAATTGCAATGCATCGAGGTGATCATGAAAACATCCAGCATCCCTGCGCTTCGCGTATCGCCTGAGTTGCGTCAACAGGCAGAGGCAGTGCTTGAAGATGGCGAGACACTGTCGGCTTTTATGTTGGAATCGTTAGCGCAAAGTATTGCTCATCGAAAAGCGCAGCAAGATTTTGTAGCGCGCGGGTTGGCGAGCGGAGCGCGGGCGAAGAAATCCGGCAAATATGTTTCCGCCGACAGAGTCTTTTCCAAGTTGAGCCGTCGCTTGCAAAAAGCGAAAGCGTCCGCGGCCTAACCGTGCAGCGCTACACCGTTCGCTTCACTAGGGAAGCGGAGGACGACTTGTTACGTCTATACGACTTCCTAATCGAGCAGGATGTTGCAGGAGCAGAGCGTGCGCTTGGCGCAATACACACTGCATTCGAGATTCTGAAGTTTTCCCCGTTTTCGTGCAGACGCGCCAATATGGTGGATAGCCCATTCTTCCGTGAGCTAATCGTGCCCTTCGGCTCCTCGGGATATGTCGCGCTATTCGAAATTGAGTCTGCGAACAAGGTGACAATACTCGCGGTGCGACACCAGCGTGAAGCGGACTATTGGTAGTCCGTGGCGGCCCTAGCGGGTAGGTTGGGCTGGCGTATTTTCAAGCCCAACGGTGTGCTTCATGGCTGCATCCAGCCTCACATACTTCGCTAAGTGCATCGCATCGTTGGGCAGATGAATCTTGCCGAACCTACTGGCTGCACGACCGGCAGGCAACGTCTGGGCAGCCTAGTGCCCCGTCTTCGCCACTTTTGGGTAGGCCGGTGTGTTATCTGGGTTAACGCCCAGCGCGACAATCGCACCAAGTAGCACGCCAAAGCTCCCTTCACCGCGCGTCCAATCGTTTAGCGCTTTACCAACGGCCAACTTACCAACGGTAGCGGTCGAGCGTTTGTAAATGCCCGCAGCGAATTTGTTTGCCTCACCCATCGTCGGGTAGGTGTGGATGGTGCCAAGAATGCCCTCAAGCCCAAAGCCGTGTTTCATCGCCGCGACAAATTCCACCAGCGAGTCACCGGCATGTTCGCCAACGATGGTGGCACCAAGAATCTTGTCAGACCCCTTGGGCGTGATGACCTTTACGAATCCGTGAGCTTCGCCGTCGGCAATTGCACGGTCGAGATCGTCGATGCCATACACATGTACGTCAAACGCGATACCCTTCTCTTTGGCTTCTTGTTCGTTCAGTCCCACACGTGCCACTTCGGGGTCGGTAAACGTGGCCCACGGCACGACGGAGTAATCGACTTTGAATTTCTTGAATTTACCGAATAACGCGTTGACTGCTGCGTACCACGCCATGTGTGCGGCGGTGTGGGTGAATTGATACGGGCCGGCAACGTCGCCTACTGCGAAGATGTTGGGATAAATCGTTTCCAGATATTCGTTAGTTTCAACGACCTTCTTCGCGGGAATGCCGAGCTCCTCTAAGCCAAACCCGGTCAAATTCGCGACGCGGCCGACCGCGCAGAGAATTTCGTCAAACGCGATGCGCTTATCTTGTTTGCCAGAAGCACCATCGTGCTCAACGACTAAGTATTTTTCGCCGTTTTCCACCACGACTTGTTTAGCTTTGTGATTTACCAATACCGCAACACCTTCGGATTCGAATTTGCGCTTGACCATCGAAGATACTTCGGCATCTTCGCGAATCATGATGCGCGGTGCCATTTCGACTTGTGTGACTTGTGAACCGAAGCGCGCAAAACACTGTGTGAGTTCGCAGCCAATCGGCCCACCGCCGAGCACCACCAGTCGCTTAGGTAGCTTGCGAATGTTCCAGACATTGTCGGATGTGAGCGGATTGACCTCGGCTAGTCCCGGAATCGGTGGGACAAACGGCCGCGCGCCGGTGGCAATCACAATGTTCTTGGTCGTTAAACGTTGTTTGCCACCGTCGGTCTTGGTGATTTCGACTTCCCACGGCGAAACAATCTTGGCGCTGCCCGAAACACAATCCACACCGAGGCCAGTGTAGCGCTCGACGGAATCATGCGGTTCGATCTCGCCAACCACACGCGTCACCCGCTCCATCACGTCGGCGAAATCCCATTTCGCAGTGGCGGATTCAATGCCAAACTCCTTCGCACGAGAAATATGATTGAGTAACTTTGCCGAGCGTATCAGCGCCTTCGATGGAACACAACCGGTGTTCAGGCAATCACCACCCATTTTGTGTCGTTCCACCAGCGTGACTTGTGCCTTGACCGCTGCGGCGATGTAGCTCGTCACTAAGCCTGCCGAACCCGCACCAATCACCACCACGTTACGATCAAAGTGCGCGGGCTTTTTGTCGGCCCATGGCGCATAAACTTTGCGTGCCTTGATGCCGTCGATGATTTTTTTGGCGATGATCGGGAAGATGCCGAGCAAGACAAACGCGCCAATCAACCCAGGCGAGAGGATGCCTTTAAGGGATGTGATTTCGGCTAACTGGGTGCCGGCATTCACAAACACCACCGTGCCCAGGAACATGCCGACCTGTGAGACCCAAAAGAAGGTCCACGTGCGCATAGGGGTGAGGCCCATGACGACATTGATGAGAAAAAATGGAAACGCCGGCACGAGGCGCAGCGTGAAAAGATAAAAGGCACCGTCTTTTGCGACCCCGTCGTTGAACGACTTTAGCTTGTCACCAAACTTGGCCTGAATACTGTCGCGCAGAATAAAGCGAGCAACAAGAAACGCTAACGTCGCGCCGATGGTCGATGCAAACGAGACAATGATGACCCCCTTGACGATGCCGAACAGTGCGCCAGCAGCCAACGTGAGGATCGCCGCACCCGGCAACGACAGCCCTGTCACCGCAACATAGACGGCAAAGAAGATGGCGGCGGCCTGCCACGGTTGAGCTTGGTAGTAGTTGGTCAGCGCCGCTTGTTGTGTCTTCACGTAATCGAGGCTGGCGTAGCGCCCAAGATCAAACACGAAGTACGCTGTGATCAATCCAATGACCGCGAGTACCAACAACACTTTGCTCTTATTCACGTTTTAGCTCCCGTAATTCATGCAATCCGGCCTGATCGACCGGCTAGTCTGGTATGTCGCAGTACAAATCAAAAAATTACGCGCAAACCGAAGGCGCACGCACCAAACCCAGCGCATGGGGTGGTGCGTAGCCCGGCCCTTCGGTGATGCGTCGCCAATATGACGTATGTGCCGCCGAACCTGCAGGCCAATCTGCGAGAAATCGACTCACCATTTTGCCGTGATCAAAATGTACCGGCAGTGCGTCAACGAACAGGTCACCAGTTTTCCCGCCGTACTGCGAAGTACCGTCGGCGGCTTCATGCAAAGACAGCCGCGTGATCAGCCCGTATTGGGTGCCACCGAAGTTCGGCATGCCGGCTGCGCCGTTGTTGACCACAAACTTGGCGGCAGCACCCTTGCCGAACCGTCGAAATGTCGGCAGGCAGGTGTGGCTGGAGGCAAACCCAACGAGATTCGCCTGTTCACAAAGTTCGGTAAGCCATTGCTGGTTCACGGTTTCGTGAAGGCTGTCGTGGGCAAATCGCCAGCCCGAAAGCGACTCCGCATCACCATGGACGATGCCAACACGCGACTCACCAACACTGATCACCAAGTGCATCGGTAGCGCGATGAGCCTCGCAACATCTTCTGGAAACTGTCTGGCGGTCGCCCGTAATGTTTGCATGATGCTGTTGGATCGCTCAACGTCGGCGTCATCGACGTAGTCGGGATAAGCGCAGCCGCAGCCGGCTTCATCGGCGTCGGGGGCAAGCTCGGTTTCCACGTTGCCGCGTAGCGCGATGTGTTTCAAGACTTCGGTGTTGATCGCCGCGAAGGTCGGGGCATTGACATCAAACCAGTGGAAATCACCGTTGAAGACGAGTGTCGGGGCCACCACCTCGCGTGCGGCTATTGCCAAGATTTCTTCCAACGCCGGTAGGTTGCCGTACAACCCGCCGATGACATACACGGTGTCGGCGACGCAGTCGGCGGCCCGCGAAAACGTCGATGGCGAATATCGGTAATGGAGCGGACAGGCGCGGCCAGGAGTCATTGGCGGAAAGTAGAAAGCCCACTAGGGGTGGGCATCTTCGGGCAAAAATGCTCGAAGATGCCCGTCAATGATAGAGTTTACTCGGCTGCCATTAACGCCGCCGCCGTCTCGTCGTTGTTGTCGAGCGCGCCACCGCAGCTGGAACCCTGCCCTGCGGTGCAGCCGTAACAATGGTCTTTCACCACAATCGGGTTGCCGAGCAAGTCCACGTCTATCAGTTCGCGTAGATGTGGCTTCAAGCCGTTTCCATGTTGTAACGGCAAGCCGAGCATTTGATTGAAGTCGCAGTCGTAAACGTAGCCTTGGTAGTCGACTGACAACAGCGAGCGACACATCACACTATCCAGATTGTGCTGCTGAAAATTCGCCACCAGCAAATCCATGTACCCCTCGAACTCGCCTTTTGATACCAGCGTCGAGCCAAAGCGTTGGATCGGCATATTGGTGATCGTGAAAAGATGGTTAAAGACGATACCGAAATTCGCTTGCAGCAGGCGATGATAGTCAGCCTCCAGCGCCTCTTGTGGTGGCGGCAACTTGGCACCCTGCGGGTTGTAAACCAAGTTCAAGACGAGGCCGCTGTCTGGTTTGCCGTAACCGAGCGCATTGAGCTTATTGAGTCCGGCAATTGAGGCATCAAACACGCCTTCACCGCGCTGTTTATCGACGTTTTCCTGTGAGTAACACGGCAGCGATGCTGAGACTTCCACTTGCTGTTCGGCGAGAAACTGCGCGAGATCTTCAAAACCAGGCTCACTCAAAATGGTGAGGTTGCAGCGATCAATTACGCGCACTTGCGTTTGCCGCGCGGCGACCACCAGCCGCCGAAAGTGGTCATTCATTTCCGGCGCGCCACCTGTCAAATCCAGCGTCGTTACCTTCGAGGCACGCATGAAGCCAATCACGTCGTCGATGGTCTCGGTCGACATCATTTCTGTGCGGTCGGGGCTGGCGTTCACGTGGCAGTGAAAACACGCCTGATTACACTTGTAGCCAAGATTGACCTGCAAGGTATCCAGCGCTTTGCGGCGGATGTGCGGGAAACCGCGCGATTTCATCAGATGCAGGGTTTGATGCATGGCAGCTCGGAGTGGTTAATCAGTCGATACAGGACAATACGTGGTTTATCGTTTGTCGGATGTTGGGTAGTCGCGCAGAGGGCGAATTGCTAACGAGAGCGTTCGTTGGTATCGTGACGGTCAAATTTGAAACCCTGCCGCAGCCTGCCTCGAAATATTCTGATTCGCTCCAACAACTTGTGGATGGCAGCCATCGTTTGCACCTTTCTCTTGGGCGGGCTTAGGTGTGCAAGACCCACGAAATTTAAAGACGGCTTTTTCATTCAGTCTCACCAAGCGCGGCTCGTATCGCGTGTTCGTATGCGCCTGCCGCTGGCAGGTTTGTTGGCGAACTGAACGCAATTTGTACTTGCTGAACGGTGGTGGTCTTGGCCGGAAGGAAGTTGATTGAGCGAGGTTTGCCGTTCACCTCATCACCAAGCTGAATTGGCACAAAAGTGAGTGTGCTGTTGTTGATTGGGTAGTCCGCTAGCGAACTCCCTAACCGATCCAGTATCTTTTCATAAACCGGCTGCGGGCAGGCGAAGAATAAGCCGCTCCTGCAAAGTGCCTCGCGTTCCAGAAGATGGCCTTTGTAAATCAGTTGCGGCAATATTCGCTTGTTGACGTTTTCCCAATTTGGCCCTGCAGATATTCCGGAAAATGCGGTGTTATTAAGCGCTGCTTCACGTTCTGCGCGATAACTGCCAATAGTGTCCATGGTCTGTACTTCCAACGCTGCGAATTCCAGCAGGCAGTGGCGTTCGTCGAGTCGCGCGAGTATCCAGTCGACAAAAAAACCAGTGGCACGTCGGCCTTGTACTGCGCGTCCAGGCACCTTCAATTCGCCGCCCCAGCCTTTACCAAAAACTGCGACCAGCGTCGCACCCTTGATCAGCGTTTGACTCTTTGCCTGTCGCCCGTCGAAGAGGATGACGTTCTCGACGCGGAATGCTGTCTTAGCGACATGCGAGAGTAGCTTGTACTGCTCTGCATACAAACGAATTGGACAGATGACAACTGGCGTCGTACTGTTGCCTTGTGCAATCGAGCAAACGCCGGACCGGATGCGGTTGGCAGATGAGCCAATCTCCTTGGTACAGGGCTTGTTGTCAGCGAATGGACAGCTCTGCTCTTGACGTGCGGCAATCGCCGCTGCGGAGGTGTCGGCAACCGAGTAACCGAACAGCTCAACGATCTTTCTAGCCATTCACGGCATTCGCCAAAACCGAGGCATCGGTTGCGTTGTGCGCAACCAGATGCGCGCGAATTGAATGGGCAATTGCCTCGGCCATTTGCACTGGAACGGCGTTTCCAACTTGAATGTATTGTGAAACCCTAGACCCGGCGAATCGATAGGAATCAGGAAACGATTGAAGTCGCGCCGCTTCGCGAACGGTGAGCGTACGGTCTTGGTCAGGCAAAAACACGGTCCCCCAATGCGGGTCACATTTTGTTAAGACTGTTCCCGAGAGCCCATTAAAGTCCAGCCTCCCATAACGTTTTGTATGATCCGATTTACGGGCGCTTTGCATTCCCTTGGGGAGGAGCTCGAAGGGAATGTCGCGCCATGAGCCGCCCGGGGGTACGTGCTTCATCCGCTCGATATTCTGCTTTGATAGCTTTGCGGCGTGGTGGTTAAACGTGATTCCTTCAGGGTTTCGTAGGCGCAACGCATAGGTGCTAGTCGCATCATGCGTGTATCCGACTTCTTCAGCACCTTCTCCCATCTCTAGCCTAGGCAAATCGCGGATCGCATCACCAACTGTAACCGCCGGAGACAGGCGTTCGCGATCGAGGGATAACGCGGGGAACGTCAAGGATGCACCGCCCCTAAAATTTGCTCTACCTTTTGCGAAGTGGGTCGGCGATGGATGTTCAAGCTGCCCCAGGCGAGATCCCAATAAAATCAACCTCCACCGCTCTTGGGGAATACCATAGTGCGGTCCGTAGAGGATCTTTACGCTCAACTCGTAACCTAGTGTCCCAAACACTTGCAAAATCTGACGGAAGACTGCCCCGTCTCCCATCGACAATAGCCCCGGTACGTTTTCGAACATGATTGTCTTTGGCTCGAACTCCTCAACAAATCGCGCATAGTGCTTGAACATGCTGTTTCGGGGGTCCGCTAAAAAGCGGGAGGGCGCGTTGATCGAGAACCCTTGGCAGGGCGGCCCACCGACCAAAACATCCAGTTCGCCCGAAAGCAAGTTGAGTTGCGTTCTTAGTTCACACGCGTTAACTTCCTCGATAGGTTTGCACTCTGCCCGAACTCCGGGGTGATTAAGCGCGAAGGTCTTGATCGCCTCTGGCATAAAGTCGTTCGCGAAAGAGCAATTGAACCCCGCCTGCCTAAATCCCTGCGTTAACCCTCCTGCACCGCAGAAAAGATCAATTGTGCTGAGAGGAGCTAGATACCGTTTCGGCGTAGGTTCTGACGCGACCAAGCGAAGGCGACGTACTTTGCTGGCGGGCTGTTTCATCATTTTTTCTCGCGGGCTGGGTTGTCGGAGTTAAACGCGTATCGATAAAGTTGGATACTGTTCAAATATTCAGTAAAATTTAGCATCCTTCTTTCGCATTAACAACAACTTGTTCAGGGAGTAGCCCTTGGTGCTCCATCAGCCTTTAACAACGACCAAAACAACTTGCTCGGCAGTAATACCAAAATGTTTATAGAGCACGCCAGCGGGTGCGGATTCACCAAACGTATCGATGCCAACCACAGCACCTTCCAAACCCACGTACTTGCGCCAGTAGTCGGTGATACCTGCCTCTACCGCCACCCGCCGGACGCCTTTAGGCAATACACTTTCGCGGTACTCCGGATTCTGTTGTTCAAATTCGTAGGTCGATGGCATGGACACTACCCGAACGTGAATGTTCTCGGCGGCCAGCAGCTTTTGCGCTTCCATCGCCAGCGCAACTTCCGTACCTGTCGCAATAATCACCGCCGCAGGTTTGCCAGCCGTGCCCCCTTCTTTTGACAGCACATATCCACCCCGCGCCACGTTTGCAAGCGCATCGGCATCACGCCTCTGGAAGGGCGAATTCTGCCGCGAAAAGATCAGGCAGGTCGGACCATTGTGACGCGCTAATGCATGCCGCCATGCCGCAGCGGCTTCGACGGTGTCACAGGGGCGCCACAGATCCATATTCGGAATGAGGCGAAGGCTGGCAACGTGTTCGACCGACTGATGCGTCGGACCATCTTCGCCCAAGCCGATCGAGTCGTGCGTAAACACACAGATGTTGCGAATCTTCATCAGTGCCGCCATCCGCAGGGCATTTCGCGAGTAATCGCTGAATGTCAAAAAGGTACCGTGGTACGGCGCAAACCCGCCGTGCAATGTCATACCGTTGGCAATGGCCGCCATACCGAATTCGCGCACACCAAAATTGATGTAGTTGCCGCCGTAGTCGACACTCAGCGCTTTGCTACCGCTCCAGTTGGTGAAGACCGAGCCGGTCAGGTCAGCCGAGCCACCAATCATCTCCGGCATCGTTTGTGCGAAGGCTTCGATAGCGAACTGAGACGCTTTGCGGGTGGCGACCGTCTCCGCCTTTTCGACCGACTTCGCCATAAGTGCGTTACCGG